>JACADM010000105.1_pt1 | contig 49477 bp, 47 predicted proteins | sample 7512371 | NCBI WGS metagenome assembly JACADM01 (sample SAMN14389041, study PRJNA612141) | algae metagenome | isolation source: non-axenic algae culture | place: India: Navi Mumbai | collected 2017-01
CCTTATAACCTTCGAGGATATGGGTAAAAGTGTTTACCGGGAAATCGAATCTTTCCGTGACTTTCATCAGCATATTGATCTCACTTTGTACATAGGAGTGGCAGAAATAAAGCGTTCTTTGTTAATGATTTCGGCCAGCGTCTCCATTTCGTAATCAAAACGATAGGGCTTTCCGCTTTTCTTAAGGGCATCGTATTCTTTGGCACGCTGGAAATAGTCCATATACACCTGTTCCACACCCATACGGGACTGCGGGAAACGTACGGTCTGAAGATCTCCCCAGTTCGATTGCTTGACGTTTTCCCCGAGCGCAAACTTGATGAACTTCGGGGAATTCTTATAGATGAGTTCCGCTGCGGGAAGTCCCCATTTGAGTTTTATAATGGTAGATCGCCCGCCTATGGGATTTGCGGAGCCGTGAAGGATCTGTATGGAAGTGACTCCTCCCGAAAGGTTGCGGTAGATATTGATGTCGTCCGCATCAATGACATCTTCCATAAGCACTTCTGCCGAAGAGTTGTGCCCGGCTTCGTTGATGGAGGCGGCTGCAATATGGGAGTGCTCATCGATGATTCCTGCGGTGAGGTGTTTGCCGGCGGCATCGATAACACGGGCTCCTCCTGCGGAAAGGTCTTTGCCGATGCGTGCTATTTTTCCGTTTTTGATCAGGACGTCGGTATTTTCGAGGATTCCTGCATCTTCACTGGTCCATACGGTAGCATTTTTGAACAGTATATTTTCCTGTTTCGGAAGTTCCGGAAATCCGTAAGCCTTGTTAGGGTAAGTGACTGCGGCTGTCTCCGGAAGGAATTTTTCTTCCTTTGCCGTGTCTTTGGTCTCCTTGTGGCCCGCTGTCCTGGTCGCTGTCCAGCTTCCTTCGGTGCCGTTGCCGCGTACTGTTTTTCCCCGAATTTTTCCGGGTACAGATCAGTCCGCTCAGCCTCAGGAAACCGTCTTTGCCGCTATCCGGTGCAAAAAAGAGATTAACCATCCGTTCTGATAGGTGAGTTTGCTGCCGATTTTTTCCGTGCCGGCAGTAAGTTCGGGTTTGGGCGATGCAGCTTCCCCGGTCATAGTCAGGGTATATGTTGTACCTCCGGCATTCAGGGTGTATGTTCCGCGGATATCCTTGATGTCCATGTCCTCCATAATATGCCGGGCACCCAGCACCCAGTTTTCGTACAGTATACTTTCCTTGTCAAAAAGATCTCCCGACGTGATGAGGAAGTTGGCATAACTCCCGGTTTTAAGGTTCCCGATATCGCTTTTTCCCAGAAGTCCGGCCGGAATTGTGGTGAGGGCTTCCAGGGCTTTGGTCTTTTCCAGCCCGTAATCGACAGCCCGTATGAGATTGGTTTTAAAGTTATCCGTTTTCTCCAGTCCGGATAAGGTCAGGGCAAAGGGTATCCCGTTTTTGGCCAGCGCTGCCGGGTTTCCCGGGGCCTGGTTCCAGAGCCGCATATCGGCCAGGGAGACTTTGGAGGCCTGGTACGGATCGGTAACGTCGTATGCATCCGGAAAACCGAGCGGGAGGATATAGCTTGCCCCGGTGGCTTTGATCTCACGGATACGCTGGTATTCGTCGCCACCGCCTTTGATAATATAGGTAAGGCCAAACTCTTTTGCGATCTTAGCAGCACGAAGATCGTTCTGATAGCTGCCTGCGTCGAAGATCTGGGGAAGCCCCTTATGGGCATTGAGGGCCTCCAGGGCAAAATCCCTGTTTTCGGCATGTCCGCCGGCATACCATTCGGCATCCTTATACATCTGACGGATCAGGGCCATGGCCCCATCAGTGACGTAGGATAGTTTTGTGCGGAGGCTACACTTTTTACAAAAGAAAGGTGTTGTGCCGCCTTTTCATCCAGGATACGCATGTCGTAACGGTCGGTAGAGTCCAGGGCAACCAGTACGCTGGTACCTCGTACGATCCCGTCGGCAACGTGAGTATTCACGGTCCCGAAACCGGCCTGTAACAGTTTTTTGGCTTCGTTACTGTCGAAAGCGAAGGCATCGAAAGCATTTTTGTCCGGCATGATATGGTCGTTCCAGTAAAAGCCTTTTCGCGAGGCATCGTATTGCGGAGAGCGTCTTCCGCGGCCCTGACGTGCCGGCTTCTTTACACCGAATTCACTGTGTATATCTATAAACGACGGGTAAATGTGTTTACCCTGCAGGTCTATCACAAGACTATGGGCAGGTACGGAAACCTTCCGGCCTGCAGCGATGACTTTGCCGCGTTGTATCAGCAGGGTTCCGTTATCGATAATTTGAGTGGGGGTGACATAAATCTTTGCATTGGTAAATGCGGTGTAATGATGGTCCGTGGTTTTGACACCGTCATTTTTAGGGAAGTATTCCTGGGCATAAAAGGTAAACGAGCACAGAAATACCAGTAGTAAAACGGGTAGCCTTTTTCTCATAACTTATTTGAATTAGCGTTAGTAGGCTTAAAGTTAATACAACTGTTAAAAAGCATCCGTTTGTTAAGTAAAATTTAACTTTTGATTGTCAAACTATAAAAGCACAGTCGTCTTTATTCCTTTTTCTTTACTAAGAGGAGGAATTTGTTTCGACAGGCTCCGGAGGGAATGAGAAACAGCAGTTACAGGGGATGTTCTTTGTGATAGTTGACAAGGAGTGCTACCACATAGCTGTAGGTACGGATACCATCGGCCTGGTTATTGGCTTTGAGATAGGCGTTGAACGTATTTTTGAACAAGGGTTCTGCCGGGTTCTCGTAGGCACTCCAGAAAAGGGCAACTTCTTCGTAATTGCTGAGAATGCCCGGGTGTATTTTTGCTTTGAGGTCGGCAAAACGGTCTTTGTCCCTCCGGAAGACTTCGTTGAGACAGTACCGGAGCATATAGGCATAGCCCGAAAAGCGAAAGTAGGGATCGTCGTGTGCCGTTGTGGCGAGGTACCCCACGAAATTGGCTTCGTTTTCGGCGGAAAACCCGATCTGGTGGGCTTCTTCATGACAGGTGATAAGCGGGTAACGGTAGTCGAGGTGCAGACTGTTTACCTGGGCCTCGTTGGTAAACGGGTTCAGGTAACCGCTGTATCCCATATAGGTAAGCGGCAGGGAGATCAGCGAACTTTTTATACTCGGTGGTGTGTAGGATAGTCCGGGATATCCGGTAGCCAGGCGGGCATAGCCCGATACCGACATCTCGTAGATATCCTGCCGTGTGTACGGAAGCTGTACGGCAAGAGAGTCGTTTCCGGTAATTTCCTTTTGCAGTGTATTGGTCCGGGTAATGAGTTTTTCTGTAAAATCGACCAGTTCTCCGGTAGAATAGGTATTTCCGATACCCAGTGTTGTGTGAATAGGGGGGCGGTAATAGTTCATGCCCCAGAACAGGTGAAAGGTGAAATACAGCATGGCGATGACAACCAGGATCTCGCGGAAGAAAAACCAGGGACGCCGGCGCAGTAACCTGATATTGCATATAAAAAACCGGATGATAAAAATCCCGGCAAGCATATAAAGAATATCACCTACCGAAAAAGGGATCCATCCCAGGGTGTAACGGCAGGCTTTAGCTATCAGGGGGTAGATCCCGTTGCTGTAATACTGCGCTACGAAATCCGGTACCCGCGCCAGCAGTTTTACGACTATAACCTGGGGAATGACGGACAGGGCAAGTATGGTCTTCATTTTGTCGGACATGGGATAAAAATAGGGAAATAAATGCTTTGATACCGATAAATGTCATAAATTCGGAGGTACGGTGATTTGAAGAATACCCGGGCCGGTTCTTCCGGATACTTCTTGTTAATAATCGGCTAAGGATTTAAAAGTTTCTGTAGTTTTGTAACAAACAAAAAGAAAAAATATGAGTTCAGAGATAAGATCCCTGGAGCCCGTTGCGGTCTGGAACCGTTTTGCGGACCTCAACGCAGTGCCCAGGGCTTCGAAAAAAGAAGAACAGGTCATTCGTTTTATGCTGGAGTTCGGGGAAAAGCTCGGACTGGAAACGATAAAGGATCGTACCGGGAATGTCATTATCCGCAAACCGGCCACTCCGGGCATGGAAAACCGGAAAATGGTGATCCTGCAGTCGCATCTCGATATGGTTCATCAGAAGAACGAAGAAACCGATTTTGATTTTGAGACCCAGGGTATCCGTATGTATGCGGACGGTGATTGGGTGAAGGCAGAGGGCACTACACTCGGTGCCGATAACGGGTTGGGAGTGGCAGCTATTATGGCCGTACTGGAAAGTACCGACATCGCCCATCCTGCTATCGAAGCCCTGTTTACCATAGACGAAGAAACCGGGATGACCGGTGCCCAGGGACTCGAACCGGGATTGCTCAAAGGAGAGATCCTGCTCAACCTCGATACCGAGGAAGATGATGAGATCGGTATAGGGTGTGCAGGCGGTGTCGATATCACGGCAGAACGCGACTATAAGGAAGAAGAAGTGCCTGTGGAAACAGTCGCTTTCCGGATTACGGTAAAAGGCCTGCAGGGTGGTCACAGCGGTATGGATATCCATAAAGGACTGGGCAATGCCAATAAGATCATGAACCGTCTGCTTTTTGACGGCTTCGAAAATTACGGTTTGCGTGTGGCTTCGCTCGAAGGGGGCGGTTTGCGAAATGCCATCCCCCGCGAAAGCTCGGCAGTGGTTGTGGTCGATAAAATTCACAAGGATGCTTTTGTCTTTGAATTCGGAGAGCAGGAACGCGATATCAAACACGAATTACAGACTATGGAACCTTCCCTCGAGATCATGGCAAAACCGGTAGACCTGCCGGAAAAGGTTATGGAACTCGGCGTGCAGGAGGGGATCACAAAGGCCATATATGCCGCGCATAACGGGGTGTACCGTATGAGTGCCGATATGATAGGACTTACGGAAACTTCCAATAATATAGCCCGGGTAGCTATTAAAGACGGTAAAATAAAATTTCCTGCCTTACCCGTTCGTCCGTAGACAGCTCCAAGACAGACCTGGCCAATGCCCTGCGTGCTGCTTTTGAACTGGCGGGATGTGAGGTGACGTGTTCGGGGAGTTACCCGGGATGGCAGCCGGACCTCGATTCGCCGGTACTCAAAGTGTTGCGGGCCAAATATGAAAAACTCTTCGGGGAAAAGCCCGAAGTAGCAGCGTGTCATGCCGGACTGGAATGCGGGATCATCGGGCAGAACTATCCCAAAATGGATATGATCAGCTTCGGGCCTACCATTCGTGGAGCACATTCGCCCGATGAAAGGGCCAGTATCGTTTCGGTACAGAAGTTCTGGAAGTTTCTCAAAGAAATACTGAAAGACATTCCCGTTAAAGAATAATCATCGAAAAAGGGGAAAGCATGGTGTGTGGTCACGATGATTTCCCTTTCTTCCCCAAAAAATATTCCGGATCTTATAAAAACCCGTGCAGTGAACCTCATCAAGACGTATACGGATGTCAACCCATCGGATAGCCGGATGAATTTCCGTATCCGTACCATGGAAGCTATCTATGATGAAAACAGGGGGCAGCCCGACGAACCCCACCGGCACGATTATTATATTATCATGCTGGTCCGGAAAGGAAAAGGCACGCATGATATAGATTTTACCACCTACCCGCTGACGGACAAACAGGTTTATTTTATCAGTCCCGGACAGGTACACCGGATGGAGGAACAGAAAAGGTCATCCGGGTATGTCATTACCTTTTCCACAAGGTTTATGAGCGAGAACCAGATCGATCCCTGTTTTATTGACGATATCAATCTTTTTAAGGACTACGGAGAAGCGCCGCCCTTACCGTTGTCCGACGTACAACTGGAACAACTTTCGGGGTATTGCAGGCAAATGGAGGAATGGAGCGAAAAACAGATGAAGTTCCGCGCTCAGGGAATCGGTTCCCTGTTACGGCTTTTTCTCATTTCCTGTAATAATCTCTGTATGCTCCATGGCGGAAACCCCAGGAACTTCAGGGAGGTGGTACCTTACTGAGAGCTTATAAACAATTGGTGGAAACACACTACACCAGGTGGCACCTGGTATCTCAGTATGCCGAATCCCTTCATGTAACCCCCGATCATCTCAACCGTACCGTAAAAGCCCTGATCGGAAAACAGCGAAAGAATACCTGCAGTCCCGTATTACCACGGCAGCAAGGCGGATGCTCTATTTTTCCGGACAGCCCCAGAAAGAGATCGCTTATGCCCTCGGGTTTTCCGAGCCCGCACATTTCAGCAGTTTTTTCAAGAAATGTACGGGAATATCGCCTTCAGACTTCCGGAAATAACCTCCATATCGTATTTTTATAAGTCTTCCCCGTATTCTTGTATTTCCCCGTACCGGTATGGTTCGGAACTTTGTATAGAACAAAAAAGGAGTATTATTATGAAAACTATAATGCACAGCGCAAATACGAGAGGACATGCAGACCACGGATGGTTGAATGCACATCACAGTTTCAGTTTCGCCGGGTACTACAATCCGGACAGGATGAATTTCGGAGTACTTCGCGTACTGAACGATGATATCGTGAGCGGAGGTATGGGATTCGGGATGCACCCGCACGATAATATGGAAATTATCACAATCCCCCTGCGTGGTGACCTGGAACACAAGGACAGTATGGGTAACGTAGGACGTATCAAGAACGGGGAAATACAGGTGATGAGTGCCGGAACAGGAGTTTTTCACAGCGAATATAACCCGAACAAGGACCAGGATACCAACTTGTTGCAGATATGGTTGTTCCCGAATAAGCGGAATGTAGAACCGAGGTATGATGAAATATCCATAGCCGATTACCACAAGAAAAACGAATTGTATCAGGTCGTATCCCCCGATCCGGACGACCAGGGAGCATGGATTCATCAGGATGCCTGGTTTTTCCTGGGAGACTTTGATAAGGGAGCCAAGACCGATTATACCTTACGCAAAGAAGGCAACGGTGTATATCTTTTTGTATTGGAGGGAAGCGTTCTTGTCAACGGTCAATCGCTGGAAAAGAGAGATGCTGTCGGGGTATCGGAAACCGATACCATCGCCGTAGAAGCTGCGGAAGATACCCGGTTTCTCCTGATGGATGTGCCGATGAGCACATAATTGGCTTTTCGGCGGGAAAAGCGTGCGAAGTTTATTATATTTATACAAATCATCTTACTTATCGAATCATGGGAGAAATAAAGCATTTGCACAATGATACCAAAGGCGCCTTCGTTTATAAGGTAGATAAGAAGCGTCTTGGGGAAATGACGTACGTCATGGCCGGAGATCATAAAATGATCATAGAGCACACAGGGGTCGATGCGTCCCTGAAAGGACAAGGTGTCGGTAAAAAATTACTGGAAACACTGGTGAATTACACCAGGGAAAAAGACATCAAAGTGGTGCCTTTATGTCCTTTTGCCAATGCGATGTTCAAAAAAGTAACCGAATGGCAGGATGTCCTTGCCTGAATCTGAAAAACGAAGACCATGTCCAATACCGATCTGATTATAGAAGAGAGAAGCCGGGATATCGGAGATTTCCTGGTAGGGCGGCTTATTCCGTTCCGTAAAAAACGTATGGTAGGCCCCTTTATATTTATAGATCACATGGGGCCCGAAAAGCTGGGGCCCGAAAAATATATGGATGTAGACCAGCATCCCCACATCGGACTGGCTACACTGACCTATCTGCTGGAAGGGGAGATAATGCATGAGGATAGTATAGGAACAGCACAGCGCATTCGTCCGGGTTCGGTGAACCTCATGGTAGCCGGAAAAGGAGTAACGCATACCGAACGGACTCCCGACGATCTCCGCGGAGGGCACGAATATACCATGCACGGGTACCAGATCTGGATCGCCCTTCCCAAAAATCTGGAAAACATGGAGCCTGAATTCTACCATATATCCAAAGACGAACTTCCGTCCTGGGAAGAGGATGGGGCCGCGTTTACCCTGGTAGCCGGTGAAGGTTTCGGAAGACAATCTCCGGTGCCCTCGTATTCCGATCTTTTTATGGTTTCGGTACGGGCGGAAGAAGATTTTTCGCTCGATGTGGCAGGTAACCTCAAAGGTGAGATCGGTATCTGTATCGTGGAAGGGGGCGTGGACGCCTGTGGTCAGCAGGTGGAAGCCGGTAATATGTTGGTGTCCAAACTGGAGGGGCAATGTGCCTTAAAAGTCAGGAAAGGATCACATCTGTTGCTTTTCGGAGGAGAACCGTTTGAGGAAGAACGGCATATTTACTGGAATTTTGTATCCTCCCAAAAAGAGACGATAGAAAAAGCAAAAGAAAACTGGAGGGAAAAACGATTTCCCAAAGTGGAAGGCGATGAAACCTATGTTCCGCTTCCGAAATAAATATTTACGGAAAACCGCAGGCTTGCCCGGAAACGGGCAACCGGACCGAAGAAAAAGTAAATAGTTGAATCATAAAAATAAAATCATGGAAACAACAAAAAAAGTAACGTGGAGTATCGACCCCGCACATTCCGAAGTACAATTTAAAGTAAAACACCTGGTGATATCAACCGTAACCGGGCAGTTTACCTCTTTTTCCGGCGGATTGGAGACCGGGGGAGAAGGGTTTGAAAATGCCAAAGCATTTTTTGAAGCTGATGTGGACAGTATATCCACCAACAACAAGGACCGTGACGAACACCTGAAATCCGAAGAGTTTTTTGATGCGGCAAACCATCCCAAAGTGACCTTTGTCTCCACGGCCTTTAAAAAGACGGGAGAGGATACTTACGAGATTACGGGAGATATGACCATGAGAGGAAAGACCAGGGCTGTCGTACTCAAAGCGGAGCACGGCGGAATCATGGTAGACCCTTACGGAAATACCAAGGCCGGCTTTGAAGTCACCGGGAAAGTAAACCGTAAAGACTTCGGACTGGAATGGAACGGTGTTACCGAAACCGGGGGGATCGTAGTAGGCGATGAAGTGAAACTGCTCCTGAACCTGCAATACGCCAAAAATTAAATAAAGGTTAAAATATGACGGGGGTGTTTTTCACCCCCTTTTTTTTGGTACCTTTAACACGCTCCTGATACACGGGATTTTTTTGCATAGTATTCTTTTACCGATGCTTTTCCGTTGTATGTCTTATCACTTTATTCTTTTTTCCTGAAGTTTTCAGGATGATGTATAATACAAACTTAAATTACACAAGCCCAAATGAAAGAAATACTTTTGATTACCGGTGATTTTGCGGAAGATTATGAAACCATGGTGCCCTACCAGATGTTGCTTATGGTGGGGTATGAGGTTCATGCGGTTTGTCCTGACAAGAAAAAGGGAGATTCGGTAAAAACGGCGATCCACGATTTCGAAGGAGATCAGACCTATACCGAAAAACCGGGCCATAACTTTCAGTTGAGCTATACTTTCGATGAGGTGAAACCGGAAAACTATGCCGGGCTCGTCGTTGTTGGAGGACGTGCTCCGGAATACCTCCGGCTGAACAAGCAGGTGATCGGTATCGTAAAATACTTTTTTGAAAAAGACCTGCCCGTAGCAGCTATGTGCCACGGGATACAGATACTCACCACAGCAGGTGTCGTATCGGGAAGAACACTGACAGCTTACCCGGCCGTCGGGCCGGAAGTTACCATAGCAGGCGGTACGTACAAGGAGGTGCCCCCGACGGAATCTGTAGTAGACGGAAATCTCGTAACATCACCGGCATGGCCGGGACATCCTTCCTTTATAAGGGAGTTCCTGAAATTGCTCGGTACGAAGATCGCTTTGTAAACGTTATTTTTATTTAATTCTGTTACGGTCCGGATAAACGGCTTTCCTGTCGCTATTTATCCGGACTTTTTTTGAGAAATAACCCTGTTCGGGCTATACGACCTTATTCCGATTAATTTTTTTTATCTTCTTTTTGAAGTATCTTGTCTTATCAATAGCAGCCATAGTATATGCGTAGTCTACTCGTACCTTATAGCCTTATAGTGTGTTTCCTGTTGGGGGGACCAAAATCAATGCACAGCACGCCGACCTGCCCCGCGGGGTTATTACGGATTCCGTACCCATAGCGGAAAGCGAAGGGTATAATTATGCGCTCTACCTCCCCGAAAACTATACGACAGTACGGAAGTGGCCGGTTGTTTTTGTTTTCGATATAGAAGGCAAAGGAGAGAAGGCTCTTGAGGTTTTCCGGCAAGCACCCGGTAGCAGGAATTTTATACTGATAGGTGCCAATAATGTAGAAAATACGACCTATGAATCCAATTTTTACACGGCCAAGCGTCTTTTCGATGCGGTGCTGGATAAATTTTACATAGACCGGGCGAGAATTTATCTGGCCGGTTTTGGCGGAGGAGGCCGGCTGGCAACGGCCATAGCATCTATATCCAGGGATGTGGATGGTGTTATTGCGTGTGGAGCGGCCCTGCCCGGTAACCGCAATTACCAACCGGAGAAAAATGATTTCATTTTTATCGGAATGGTCGGTGATGAAGACGGAAATTACAGGGAAATGACCGGCACGGTAAACAGCCTGAAAAGCAAAAAATTCGAATCGGGCCTTCTTGTTTATGAAGGCGATTCGTTCTATCCGCCAGGCGAAAGTATAGATAAAGCCCTGAGAATGCTTATTCTAAAATCTATAGCCCGTGGCGCTGTTCCGGAAGGAACACAAATTGTGGATTCGTTGCTGAAGGTGGATATGGACTTTAATCGAATGACAGAGCGGAGAGGGCGGTCGTTATATGCTTTTGAAGATGTGGAACAGCTAAAAGAGGATTACGGGAACTATGCGGATAAAAATGTCTTCAGGGAGCGAAAAAAGGAGATCCGGAAGACCGGGCAGTTCCGCAGGCAGCGTAACGACAATTATGGTGTGGAAGAAGAAGAAAGCTATATGCTGTCCGATTATCTTTCCTTCCTGTCTGCCGATCTGTCCAAAGGCGATATAGCACAGCTGCCGGCGTGGGAGGAGGAGATTAAAAAACTCGAAAAGATGGAGAAAGGAGATAATCTGGCAAGACGAAAAATGGCGAGCAGAACAAAAAATCTTCTGGAGTCGGGTATACGGGAAGTAATCCCCGCTCTGGACACGACCAATACCGACCAGATGCTTTTTGCCAATGCTTTTATGGTACTGCTCAACCCGGATCATGAGGATGCCTATCTCGAAGTGCTCCGGTACAGTGTGAAAAAAGGCGAATACGGCATGGCACTGTTCTATCTCGAACAATTGTTGAAACAGGGGTTCAGGGATGTCGCCAGGCTGAATGCCATGGATGATATTGCCTTATTGCGCATATTGCCGGAATACAGCGATATTCTCGAAGAAAACGGACTGAAAACGCTGTATTGACCGGATCTGACTAAAGGATGGTTTTAATGTTTTCCGGCGGACGGCCTATCACGGCCTTTTACCTGAAATAACGATCGGACGTTCTATCAGTTTCGGATGGGCGATCATGGCTTTTACGAGCTCACCATCCGAAAGCTCCTTATCTTTGTACTGCTCTTTCCAGATGCTTTCGTTCTTACGGACCAGGTCTGTGGGGGAGATTCCCAGTAGTGCAATGATGTCTTTCAGTTCTTTTTCCGAAGGAACGTCTTCGAGATATTTTACGATCTCAAAGTCTTTTCCGGATTCTTCCAATATGGCCAATCCCTGTCGGGACTTGCTGCAACGTGGGTTGTGAAATATCTTGATCATTTTTTCTGGTTTTGAGATTAACAAACTGTTTACCGTGTTCCTCGATGCCGGAAGAGGGCGAACCGGTGGCCCGCCCTTTCGTTATCCGGTCAGGATTATTCTTCCTCCTTCTGGCCCATCATCATGAGATAAGCTTTGAGGAAAGGATCGATCTCCCCGTTCATCACACCATCTACATCGGTACTCTCTTTGGCAGTTCTTACGTCCTTCACCAGCTTGTAGGGATGCATGACGTAGTTCCGTATCTGTGAGCCCCATTCGATCTTCATTTTTCCGGCTTCGATCTCGGCCCTTTTCTCCTGTCTTTTCTTCAGTTCTATTTCATAGAGCTGTGATTTGAGGAGTTGCATGGCCTTGGTCTTATTGTCCAGCTGCGACCGGGTTTCGGAGTTTTCGATGACGATACCGGTAGGGTGGTGGCGCAAACGCACTGCTGTTTCCACCTTATTGACATTCTGTCCGCCCGCACCGCTGGAACGCATGGTCTCGAAGGTAATGTCCGCAGGGTTGATATCGATCTCGATACTGTCGTCGGCCAGGGGGTACACATAGACCGAAGCAAAGGAGGTATGCCGTTTGGCATTACTGTCAAAAGGCGATATCCGTACAAGCCGATGCACGCCGTTTTCACCTTTCAGCCATCCGAAAGCGTATTCGCCTTCGATCTCCAGGGTTACGGTCTTGATCCCCGCAACATCACCCGCCTGGTAGTTGAGCTCCCTGATCTTGTATTTCTGGGATTCTGCCCACATCAGGTACATCCGCATCAGCATGGAAGCCCAGTCGCAACTTTCTGTTCCGCCTGCTCCGGCCGTGATCTGTAATACGGCACTCATGGAATCGCCTTCTTCCGAAAGCATGTTTTTAAATTCCAGGTGCTCCAGAAGTTCGATCGTACTTTTGTACTGCGCTTCGACTTCTTCGGCTTCCGATTCTCCTTCCCTGTAAAATTCGTACAGGACTTCCAGATCGGCAGCGAGCGCTTTTGCTTCTTCATAGCCTTCAACCCACTTTTTCTTGCTGCGGAGCGACTGCATCAGGGCTTCGGCTTCCTTGGGATTGTTCCAGAAATCGGGGGCAAAGGTTTTTTCTTCTTCGTTTTGTATTTCAATGCGTTTGGCATCGATGTCAAAGATACCTCCTTAACGCGCCAAGGCGTTCCATAAGGCTTTTCACCTGTTCTGTTGTAACCATAAATTCTGAGTCTGTTCCTGCCCTGAACGGACAGGGCGGTTTTCAGGCAAAAATACTATTTACGCGGAGCAGTAAAAATTATTTATCATAAATTTATAGTCTAAACCAACGACCTGCATGAAAAAGACCATACTCTTCGCCCTGCTGCTCTCGGCAGGTGTGCTGTACGCACAATTTCCCGACAAAAAGAAAGACCTGAAAAAATTTACCGGCTATTTCGATTTCTATTATGACGATGAGGAAGGAAAGATATACCTGGAAGTTGATAAGACAGATACCGAATTTCTCTATGTCTATTCCCTCAGTCAGGGGGTGGGCAGTAACGATATCGGCCTGGATCGCGGGCAGCTCGGGAACGAACAGGTCGTCTACTTCAGGAAGGAAGGGAACAAACTGCTGCTCGTTCAACCCAATATGAAATACCGGGCAGTGACAGAAAACAATACCGAAAAACGTTCGGTAGAAGAGGCCTTTGCCAAATCGGTATTGTTCGGTTTTGATATCAAAGCCCGGCAAAAAGACAGTTATATCATCGATTTTACCGATTTTTTGCTGCGCGATGCTCACGGCGTGGCCGCCAGGCTGAAACAGAAAAAGCAGGGTACGTATAAGCTGGACAAGGGCAGAAGTGCCCTGGCTATGGAGCGAACCAAATCGTTTCCCGAAAACTCCGAGTTCGAAGCTTTACTGACCTTCGAAGGAGAGCCCCGGGGTAAGGAAATACGCGCTGTGGTTCCGGATGCCAGGCTCGTTTGGGTCGTGCAGCATCATTCTTTCGTGGCTTTACCGGATGACGGGTACACCCCGAGAATGTTTATTCCGGGTAGTGGACTGAATTTTGTTTCGTTTTACGATTACGCTTCCCCTGTTTTTGAGCCTATGCTCAAGATGTATATCGCCCGGCACCGCCTTCGGAAAAAGGACCCGGAGTCACCTGTTAGTGAAGCCGTAAAGCCGATAGTGTATTATCTCGATCCCGGAACCCCGGAACCCGTGCGTGCTGCGCTTCTCGAAGGCGGGCGGTGGTGGAACCAGGCTTTTGAAAGTGCCGGATATAAAAATGCCTTCCGGATGGAAATACTTCCCGAAGATGCCGATCCGATGGACGTGAGGTATAATGTAGTACAGTGGGTACACCGTTCCACGCGGGGATGGAGTTACGGAGCCAGTGTACGTGATCCGCGTACCGGGGAGATCATCAAAGGGCATGTGAGCCTGGGGAGCCTGCGTATCCGCCAGGATTTCCTCATCGCCCAGGCCCTGATGAACAAACCTTTCGAAACACGGGACGATAATCATGAAGCCATGCTCGGTATGGCCCTGGCCCGGATACGCCAGTTGTCGGCGCATGAAATAGGGCACACCCTGGGATTTGCCCATAATTTTTCGGCCAGTATCAGTGACAGGGCTTCCGTGATGGATTATCCGCATCCGCTGATTACCCTTAAAAACGGACAACCCGACCTTTCCGGGGCCTATGCCACCGGAATAGGGGCCTGGGACAAGGTTACCGTTGCTTATGCATATTCCGATTTTAAGCCGGGAACGGACGAAAAAGCAGCACTTCGTGAGATCCTCAAAAAGGCCCGCCAACAGGGATTGCGGTATATTTCCGATGCCGATGCACGTGCACCGGGCGGGGCCCATGCCTATGCCCATTTGTGGGACAGCGGGAAAGACCCGGCCACGGAACTGGACCGTATGTTAGAGGTAAGAGCTGTCGCTATCCGGAACTTTTCGGCCGATAATATACGGGAAGGTGAAACTTATTCTGTACTGGAAGACGTATTTGCACCCCTGTACTTCTTACATCGTTACCAGGCCGAAGCAGCGACCAAGGTGATCGGGGGGCTCGATTATAATTATGCCGTAAAGGGTGACGGACAAATGGTCACCAAAACGGTTGATAAGGCGATGCAGGAAAAAGCACTGGCTGCCGTATTGAAGACGCTTTCTGCCGAAACCCTTGCTATCCCGAAGGACAAACTGGAGTTGTTTCCACCCCGGGCAAAAGGATATCCGCGTACCCGGGAATCTTTTTCCGGAAAAACAGGGGTCGCTTTTGATGCCCTCGGTGCCGCAGAAACTGCTGCCGATTTTACGCTGTCCTTGCTGTTGCACCCGGAACGGGCCTCGCGACTGGTACAACAAAAGGCGCTTCACGCGGAGTTGCCCGGGCTGGAGGAAGTGCTGGATGCATTGTGGGAAGCCACTTTCAGAAAAAAGTTTAAGGACCCTTACCTGGACGAAGTCCGGCAGATGATCAATTTTCGGGTAGTTTATTACCTGATGTATCTGGCGAATACCGCAAATGCCTATCCGCAGGTCAATGCCATCGCTATGGATAGACTTACGGCTATACGCGAATGGTTTTCGGGGCGAACCGGGATGTATGAAGCCGAATTAGCAGAGCGAATAGACCGTTTTATGGAAAGGCCTGAGACCTTTGAGGAACTTCCGGTATCCGAAATACCCGACGGTTCCCCGATAGGAACGGACTGTACGGATTAATTGCGGAAAGTTTCCGACGGGAATACCACCACACTTTCATGGCCGTCTTTACCGACGGCAGCTACGCCGAAATAGAAATTATCCACAACAACCCCTTCGAGGGTAAAATGGTCGGTATCGCCTACAAAACGACTGAATTCCCATTGTGGCGAGGTGGTGTAACGCCAGTATATGATGTAACCTTTTACGTCGGGGTCATCGACTTTGTCCCATTGGAGTTTTACGGCTGCTTCCACGCCTCCTCCTATGGCTACCCTGGCAGGCGCGGGGGGTGCCCATGCAAGAGCAGCCAGGTTGATCGCATTGACTGCGGTGAGTTTGCGGGCATAGCCGAAATTTACGCCTGCTACGACATCGCCGTAAGCGATACCGTTTTCGGTACGGATATCCTGGTGTTGCCTGTTGTAGTTTTCATGGGCTTCCATAATACGAACCCCGGCATACCCCAGGTCGTTGAAGGGACGATGGTGCCCTCCGCGGCCGAAACGGTCCAGGCGGTAGACCATCATGGGGTTCATTTCGGGCATATATGTTGTTACGGTTTTATGAATATAGCGGGCGAGTTGCCTGGAGATACCATCCACTTCGCCACCGTAAAAGCGCCGCATTTTTCGCTGTTCTTCGGTTTCCGTAGGCGGAACCGGCTCGGAAAAGATACGGAATGTACGGTTGTCGATGATACCGTCCACCCCTTCGATATTGCCAATCATGTCGTTGTTGAAAATCCCGACAATATCCCATTGATGTTCTCTGGCGTATTCCGCAAGTCCCTGACCTCCGAAAAGTCCCTGTTCTTCTCCGGAGAGGCCCACGTACACAATGCTGCTCTCAAATCGGTATCCGGACAGTACTCTTGCCGCTTCTATGGTTCCGGCCATACCGCTGGCATTGTCGTTGGCCCCGGGAGCATCGGTAGTAAAGTCGGTAGCATCGGAAGCCCTGGAATCGATGTCCCCGCTCATGATGATATACCGGTTCGGGTACCTGCTGCCTTTCTGAACGGCTACTACATTGACCACCCATGCTTTATGCGGAATGCGGCTGCCATCCCCGGGTGTGACGAGGTCTTTCTGGTAAAACACGTCCAGGCAACCGTTACATCCTTCGGATATCTTGTCGAATTCGTTTTTAATCCATCGTCTTGCCGCACCTATACCCCGGGTTTCGGAAACGGTATCGCTAAAGGTGTTGCGCGTACCGAAACCTGCGAGTGTCCGGATATCCTTTTCTATTCTTTCGGCAGATATACGGTTTGTAATATCATAGATCCGGGTATCGGTTTGTCCGGAGACCAGAACAAAAGAAAATATAAGGATCAGGGATAATTGAATTTTCATAGGGTTGTATTTGTTTTTTGTGAAAATCGGTTTGTTTATACTGAGAATACCTGAAAAGAAGCCTTTTCAGGCCTTCTAAGATACTAAATATAACCCGTTGTGCATTGTTTACGTCATGTTAATAGCGTCGTCGAAACATCTCCTGCTGTCCGTAAAAATCCTTCGACAGGGCTCAGGATGACGTCTTTCTAACTATAATGCACAACGGGTTAAATATAGAAAAAACTTTGGTGCGGAAACCGCAGCCCCTGCATATAGAGCGAATTTCTATCGGTATCTTAGACCATGTTCCGGGAACGGACTAAAGGGTTTTTTTCATCCGGAAGTTGCGGAGTTCGATACCATGCAACTCAACGGTTTGTGCGCCGACCACCCGGAATCCCTGTTGTTCAAAGAAAGGCCGGGCCGTTTTGCTCACATTGGCAGTGATTTCGGACGCCTGGTTTTTACGGGCTTCATTTTCGGTGAACCCGTAAAGCACCCGGGCAATACCCATACGCTGAAAGTCGCGATGCACAAACAGAAGATCGATATGATTGTTATTTTGCAGGGTACAAAAACCGACAATTTTTTTCCGGTACACGGCAATACTTATGTATGATGTAGCCGGGATCTCTTTCCAGCGTTTTTTATTCCGGATACCCGAAGCCCAGGCTTTGCATTGCGCTTCGGTATAATCTCTGCGACCTACGGAAAGTATGGTGTCGGAGAACAATTGCTGCATTTCGGGAATATCGTCCGGCGTCCCCGGTCTAAATACGATGTCGGGAATCATAAGCAGTGCGATAAAAAACGGGCATGCCTGTACGTTGTCTTATGAGGTATGCCCGATGATACGGTGACTAAAGTCCGGGGTTGAGGTCCGGAACTTCCTTATTTTTTCTTCTGAACCGGTGCCGGGAGCAGCCTGGTAGAGACTTCCCCGAACCCTATCCGCACGTTTTCGTTGCTGCAGTATCCTTTCATGGTAACGGTGTCTCCGTCTTCGATAAAACTCCTTTCCGAACCGTCTTTCATCCGCAGGGGTTTTTTGCCTCCCCAGCTGAGTTCCAGCATAGAACCATAGCTGTCCGGTGTAGCGCCGGAAATGGTGCCACTTCCCATCATGTCGCCGGAGATCACGTTACAACCGTTTACCGTATGGTGGGCGAGTTGTTGTGCCATGGTCCAGTACATATATTTGAAGTTACTCCTGGAAACAATAACGGATTCGCCGTTTTCCGGAGTGAGGCTTACTTCCAGGTGAATGTCGAAACTCTTTTTGCCCTCGTACTGCAGGTATGGCAGCGGGTCGGGTTCTTGTTTCGGGCCTTGTACACGGAAGGGTTCGAGAGCATCCATGGTAACGATCCATGGCGAAATGGAAGAGGCGAAATTCTTGGCCAGGAAAGGTCCGAGCGGTACGTATTCCCATTTCTGGATATCGCGTGCACTCCAGTCGTTAAAAAGCACCATCCCGAAAATATAGTCTTCCGCTTCATCAACCGGTATAGGCTCCCCCAACTGATTGGCATCTGTAGTGATAAAAGCCATTTCCAGTTCGAAATCCACCCGTTGCGAAGGGCCGAAAACCGGCGTGTCTTCACCCGGTGGCAGGGTTTGTCCCAAAGGACGTCGTACGGGGATACCGGAAGGGACGATAGACGAACTTCTTCCGTGATACCCTACCGGGATATGCAGCCAGTTGGGCAAAAGGGCATGGTCCGGATCGCGGAACATCTTTCCTACATTGGTCGCATGTTCCTTACTGCTGTAAAAATCCGTATAATCCCCGATCTGTACCGGAGCTGCATTTCGATCTCATCCATGGTGAAGAGCACTATGCGTTTGTGTTCTTCGTTACCCTGCAATTTGGGGTTGTTTATATCGAATAACTCGGCGATACGGTTACGCACCAGTCGCCAGGTTTTTTTTCCGTCAGATATAAAGTCGTTCAGGCTGTCCTGTAAAAAAATGTCGTCTGTAAGCGGAATGCCCTCAAAATAACCGAGCTGATGCAGGGCCCCGAGGTCTATAGCCGTATTTCCTATCCGGGTTCCGATCGTAATAACATCGTCCCGGGTGAGAAAAACACCGAAAGGGATGTTCTGTATAGGGAAGTCAGAATCCTTGTCCACCTGAATCCAGGATTTTCTCTGCGGGTCGTTCGCGGTGATAGGCATAATAAAATTGTTAATTTATGTTTGATAAAATTGTACTCAAAGATATTATTTTCGACCAATTTACCGAATGTATTTGTTATTTTTGGCATTTCTTTGAGAAAGTTGTTTCGAACGTGGCGGATTAACCGTAAAATCCTGTTTTCACGGACGGAAAGCCAGGTGCTACCGGCCTGCACAGCGTAGCGGGAAACAACGCCACCGGACACAGATTATTGAACTTTGAACTTAAAAATAATGCAACGAGACGAACAGATTTTTGAACTGATTGAAGCCGAAAAGGAGCGCCAGTTACACGGACTGGAACTGATAGCATCGGAAAACTTTGTAAGCGAGCAGGTTATGGAAGCAGCCGGTTCGGTACTGACCAATAAGTACGCAGAAGGGTATCCCGGAAAGCGGTATTATGGCGGATGCGAAGTTGTAGATGAGGTAGAAAATGTAGCTATCGAAAGAGCCAAGGCCCTGTTTGGTGCGGAGTGGGTAAATGTACAGCCGCACAGCGGGTCCCAGGCCAACACTGCAGTATATCACGCCTGTTTGAATCCGGGTGATAAAATCCTTGGTTTCGACCTGTCTCACGGCGGACACCTTACACACGGATCTCCCGTAAACTTTTCCGGAAAGCTGTACAACCCTGTATTCTACGGGGTGGATGAAGAAACCGGAATGCTCAATTACGATAAGATCCAGGACATAGCGAAGAAGGAGCAGCCTAAACTTATCATTGCCGGGGCTTCCGCATATTCCAGGGACATCGACTTTAAGCGTTTTCGCCAGATTGCAGACAGCGTTGGCGCTGTACTGTTTGCCGATATCTCGCATCCTGCGGGGCTTATTGCCAAAGGGATACTCAGCGATCCTATTCCGCATTGCCATATCGTAACGACCACAACCCATAAAACGCTTCGCGGTCCGAGAGGAGGTATGATCATGATGGGGAAAGATTTCGAGAACCCGTTTGGGATTACCCTTAAAAACGGAAAACCGAGAATGATGTCTTCGTTGCTGGACAGTGCCGTATTCCCGGGGAACCAGGGTGGTCCGCTGGAACATATTATTGCTGCCAAAGCCGTAGCTTACGGAGAAGCGCTCACCGATGAGTTTCTGCACTATGCACTGCAGGTCAGGAAAAATGCACAGACCATGGCCAAACTTTTTGTAGAAAAAGGATATAAGGTCATCAGCGGAGGTACGGACAACCACATGATGCTGATCGACCTTCGAAACAAGGATATTTCCGGTAAAGAAGCCGAAGAGGCACTGGTAAAAGCCGATATCACGGTAAACAAGAATATGGTTCCGTTTGACGATAAATCTCCTTTCGTAACTTCCGTATCCGTATCGGAGCTTCTGCCATTACCACAAGAGGACTGAAAGAAGAAGAGGTAAAAACGGTTGTGGAGCTGATCGATGAGGTGATCACTAACCATACGGACGATGCCGTTCTCGAAAGCGTAAAAGAAAAAGTAAACGACCTGATGAAGACCCGGCCATTGTTTCAATGGTAACCGGCATTCGGTTGTATGATGTTATAACAAAAGAAGCCTCTGACGGGGCTTCTTTTTTTATGTGATATGAGCGTTGTGTACGCGTATATGGTGTTGATACTTAGTTTTTTACTTTTCTTTGAACTTTAAATTATCGTGAATTTCCGGTTTTCCGGAAATATTTTCTTGTTTTTTATGGTGATTATATCTAATATTACAGTCCCGAATTTAACATGATTTTTAACTTCTTTTATGGTGTTGTACTCAGATCTGTTATTAACCTGATAAAAAGTGCCGGTGAAATAAAAATTACTTTTTTAACCTCCTCCTGATTACATAAAACCTGTATGTTTTACAGGTACCTGAAAATTCCCCCACCAAATATTTTAAACCTTTACCGTATAAGGGGTAAGAAGATACGTCTATGCCTGTCTCCGGGCACAGGTCTTTTCTCTCCCTCGGGTTTAAGGAACAGTATTACCGTATACAAACATTCGGATGGTATTACAGTACCTTACGATGTGTTTTGTGATATGGGTTTATTTTTCGATTGAAGCTTTGAACCAAAATAAAACAGTAGAATGATGAAAAAAATACTTTTCTTATTTTTTGTAATCCCCTTTTTGTCGTTAGGGCAGTCCAACACCTTTCCCACTACCGGAAATGTCGGTATCGGGGTAGAGACCCCTGCGGGAAAACTCGATATCGCGGGGTTGACCTATCTCAAGGGAGCACCCTCCTATTCGGTAATCGCAGAACAGTTAAGGATAGGGAGAAGAGACCGGGACATTCGTTACCATTCGCTTTATTCGTTTCACGGAGGAGCCGGACATACCAATTACCTGCAGTTTCGTGTACATACCGGTAGTACAGAAGACCTGGAAGAACAGGTAAAGGTTATGACGCTTAACGGAGATGGTAATGTAGGTATAGGAACGGAAGCCCCGGGGGGCTGGCGTCTTGCGGTAAAAGGCAGGATAAGGGCAGAAGAGATCAAAGTAGAGACCGGTTGGAGCGACTTTGTTTTTAAAAAGGACTATGCGTTGCCCACGCTGGAAGAAGTGGAACAGCATATCCTGGAAAAGGGGCATCTCAGGGATATTCCGAGTGCGGAAGAAGTTTCGGAGAACGGCATCTTACTGGGAGAGATGGATGCGAAGCTGTTGCAGAAGATCGAGGAACTGACCCTGTATACCATAGCACAGCAAAAGCTCATCAAAGAGCAAGGTGCAATGATCGATGCGTTAAAGGTTGAAATAGAAAAAATAAAAAAACCGTGATGACGAATAGACTGAATTTCCTATTTGCAGTATTGCTACCGGCTTGTATGATTTTTGCGCAGAATGAATTTCCTGTAACCCGGGGAACTCACGTAAAGATCGACGGAGGGCAGATCAATATGATCAGGCCTGCCACAAGTGGAGGCTGGGCCCGGGGGCTAAATTATATTAAACCGGATGAAACCAGGTATGCCGGTATCGGGATGCTGGGGAACGGAGAAACCGTCAAATACCTGTATATGGCTCATGGAAACAGTCCTTGGAGCAGTCGTGCCGGGATATATGTGTTGCCGGACGGTAGCGTAGGGATCGGGGTTTCGGACCCAACCACCCGGTTGCAGGTAAATGGTACTATAAAGACAACAGAGGCCCTGATCGCTGTGCATCCCGATTTTCCGTGGAGAATTTCTATGGACTGGCTGGATGATGTTGCCCGCTTGCGTATCGGAGGTTCCGGAATCGGAGGTTCTGGCGGATTTGACATTCAAACGGCAGGTGACCAAAGTTTACTGCGGATATTACAGAATGGTAATGTCGGGATCGGAACAATTACCCCGGATTCCAGGTTATCCGTAAACGGTGTGGTCCATAGCAAAGAAGTAAAGGTAGACCTCAATGGCTGGAGTGATTTCGTCTTTGAAGAGCATTATAGCCTACCCACCTTAGAAGAAGTAGAACAGCATATTAAAGAAAAAGGCCATTTAAAAGATATTCCCGGCGCCAAAGAAGTAGAAGAGAACGGTATTTTGCTCGGGGAAATGGATTCGAAATTGTTGCAGAAGATCGAAGAGCTGACACTTTATATTATTGAACTGAATAAAAAGATAGAAAAGCAGCAGCAAGAAATAGAGCAACTTAAAAAACTGTAATATGAGCAATATATTCAAAAAAATATCAGAATATATCCCCTCCCCACGGGGGAGGGCCAGGGTGGGGGTATTATTCCTGCTGCTCCCTTTTATTTTTTATGCCCAGACCAATATTTTTCCCGCTTCGGGAAATGTTGGGATAGGGTTGACTTCTCCTGCTTATAATCTCGATATAAGGACGGACCACCCATTTTTCAGATGTTGGAAAACGGGTCCGGAGGAAGAAGAAGACTGATATTTAATGTAGGGGAAAATAATGAGATCAGGATTGTATCTTCCTATGGGAATTCCGGGAATTACCCGTTGACCTTCCGTTTCGGCGGTAGCGTCGGGGAAGTTATGCGGCTGGCAACAAATGGTAATATAGGGATAGGCACCACCAACCCGCAAAGTAAACTGGATATATACGGAAGAGGAGAAGGGGCTTCCTTGCTGAGGTTCAACACCGATCGAAGCTGGGAGTTTATACAGTCGGGTGCCGATGTGACAGCAAGCCTGGTTTTAAGGTCGGTTTATAACAGTAAATCTTTTCGCATTCAATCTTCGGGAGGTACGAATAATGCCAGTTTCCGGACACATGATAACCCTGCGGACAACAGGATTTATTTTTAACCCAAGGTGGCAGGTTGGGCATAGGAACAGCCAGTCCTGATGCCGAGCTGACAGTCAAAGGAAAAATACATACGCAGGAGATCAAAGTAGACCTGGCAGGGGGTGTGGCACCGGACTATGTTTTTGAGGAGGGCTACGATCTGCGTTCGCTGGAAGAAGTACGGGAATATATCGGCAAGAACGGACACCTGCCCGGAATACCTTCTGCCACGACCATGGAAACCGAAGGTATAGACCTCAAAGCGATGAACCTGAAGTTGCTGGAAAAGATCGAGGAACTGACCCTGTATACCTTACAACAGGAGGAAGATCTTCAGCGGAAAGATGAGAAGATCAATGACCTGGAAGACCGGTTGAACATTTTGGAAAAACTAATATATCACAAAAACTAATAACGATTCTATTGATGAAAAAATTACTACTTCCCCTTACTGTTTTGGCTTTAATTTTAAGTGTTTGTGCGTTGGGATGGTCTTTGTATTCCAGGCCGGAGCTGGTGTATGTCGATGTCAATAAACTACTTGACGGTTATAAACGATCTGAAACAGAGCGGGAAAAATTCAAGGAGAAAGCCGCCTTGCTCAAGGCCAATGTGGACAGCCTGGTCACCGGTTGGCAGAAAGAACTGAAAAACTACGAAAAAGAACGGGAGACTATGAGCGCCAGGGAGCTGAAGCTGAAGCAGGAACTTCTTTCCAATAAGCAACAGCAGGTCAATAATTACCAGCAGGCCATTCAGCGGCAAATACAGGAAGAAGATCAGAAGATGACACAGACCGTTATCAACGATATCAATGATTATGTCAAAGATTTCGGAAAACGGAAAGGTTATCGTATTATTTTCGGAGCGAGCGGGGGCGGAAACATTATGTATGCTTCTGATGCTGCCGATCTCACCGAAGAAATCCTCGACGGTTTAAACAGGGAATATGAGGGTAAATAAGTACGGCACCATAGTCCTCTTATGGCTATTGTTATCCTGTGGGCCTCCTGCTTTTGATGGCGAAGAAGATTTGCTGGCTTACATCCGGGAGCCCCGGCATGGATACCTGCATCAGAAGACGGTGAACGATATCGATTTTTCACTGCTGTACAAACCTACGGATCTCATGGTTGCGGGAGAATTATCGGTGGAATCTGCTCCGGCAGGGATAGATTCTTTGCGGCACAGGTACGGGCAGTATATGTATTTTGTTTTGTCCATGTCCGCAAAAAACAGGGAACTTCTCAACCATGTCGCAGGAGATCGTAGCCGGTTTGGCGCCATGGTCAATGCCTTATCCTTTTATATGGATCGGAATGTACATTGTTTTACCCCGGAAAAAGACACCTTACCTATGATCGATTTTATTTATCCGAGGATGTATGGCATGAGCCGCAGTACGGATATCCTGCTGGTGTATCCCGCGATAAAAAATATCTCCGGGGCGAATATCTCGATATCAGCGTTGCAGATCTCGGATTTCGTACGGGGGAGGTGAAGTTCAGAATAGCTACCGAAGTCATACATCACGAACCACAATTAAAAATTAACGAATGAAGACCTATTACGTACTCTTGCTTATGATCTTTTCTATGGCTGCCCAGGCCCAGTTGAAACCTGCGCATATATTTCTCAGTACGGGAGAAAAAATGGTGGTAAAAGGAAAACTCAGGAGAGATGTGTTCATATATAAAAGATATGACGGGGATAAGAGAAAGAAGATCGGTTTCGATGAGATAGATCATGTCGATATCTTCGAAACGAAAGATAGTATTACCAGGTACAGACGCATCCGTGTTCAGGATGAGGAGAAGCCCGTGGTCGTCCAGGAAGTGAAAACCGGAAAGGTAAACTGTATATGGCCTCATTCGGAGTGAGAACTGCGATGCCCATGTCTTCGGCAGGAGGTTTTGGAGGTTTTGGCATTCCTATGACTTACGATATAGAGAATTATTACCTGAGAAGGGAAGGGGAAAAGAAGGCTGTACATCTTGGGGCTAACAAGTTGTTCACAAATAATTTCAGGGAAGCCGCCTCTGATTATTTTAAAGACTGTCCGCCGCTGGTAGAGAAAATACAGCAAAAAACGTTTAAAAAACGGCATCTCAAAGAAATTGTCAGGTTTTATAATACGGAATGCCGATAACAACTTTTTGAAGTTACCTGAAAATCATTAATAACCTGAAGTCCGTTAACGGACCGGAATATAATCTTGTAGTTGTTTTTACCAGCGATGAAATGATCCGGAATTTGTCGTACGGATCACAGGAAAGAGGCTCAATCCGGATATAAAGGAGCTGCTGACGCATAGCAGAAGCATCGGAGATTCTACCTGCGTCAGCCCCCACAACTACAAACTAAAAAACCAAAACATGAAAAGATTAAAACGTTCGCACCGGGTCATAGCACTTTTCCTGGTCTTTAGCATGTTGCCTGCTCTGGTGCCCTACAATATGTTGCAAGCTTCCGGAAACGGACCGACAGCTCCGGAAGCTACCGGATTTGAGCCCGTTGACGCTACTGATATGGTCAACCTGATGACCGGCGATTTATCTTATGTGTTACCGCTGTTGAATGTGCCCTCTCCCGAGGGCGGATACCCCCTGGCCCTGGCGTACCACGCCGGTATTGCCATGGACCAGGAAGCCTCCTGGGTGGGATTGGGCTGGAGCCTAAATCCGGGGGCTATCAACCGATCGGTAAACGGGTATCCTGATGATTATAACACCTCTTTGCTGACGGAATATTTTTATGATCAGGGGGGGAGGAAAAATATCTACTCCTTGTCTCTGGGGTTTACCAGTAAAGCAGGCGTATCCGTAGGACTCGGCTTATCGTGGGGAAGTAATCGCAGCCTTGGTGGCTATGTGAGTGTGGGATATGGACCGGAAGTAGGTTTAGGAGGAAATCTCAGTGTAGGATCCGATGGTATCGGTGTAGGAGCCGATCTCGGGATGAAAAACGGGGCTTCTATGGGGCTTAATGCGCACTCTTCGGGAAGTTTCGGGGATCCGTTGGATTCAAACAGAATGGAAGAGGATTTCAGTTAGGACTCTCTTCTTCGGGGAGTGTCAGTATTTTTGGGACTTCCAATCATGAGTCCGTAGGTATAAATATGTCTTCAAGGGGTGTTGGTATTTATATGGGAATGAGAAATTCGGGTAGTCATAATATCATCAGTGGCGGAGGAGTAGGGCTGAGCATGTCTTTCAATAATACGCTCAGTATGGGAGACTATACTGTCGAAAGCAGTGGATGGACTATCCCGGTAACAATACCTACTCCGATCGGCTTTTTCAGTCTTTCATTCGGAAAACAGCGGATGAAATATTACCTCAACAAAAGGTTAATAATTATGTGAACGGACCCGTTCATTATCATGAAGGAACTAAAAATAAGATAAGGTGGTATGCCAGATGCGAGAGCCTTGTTCCTCATGAGATCCAAATTGAAGAAGGGCATTTTGATACGGAGCAGGAAGCCATTGCTTTTACGAATCAACACCAGGGATATGACTGCCATATCTATGAAGTTAAATTGGCTGAAGCATTTATGGATATATATGAGGTGCCGATAACAGGGAGGGAAATTGCAGATGAAGGGGCTTTGGAACTGAACAATCCTACATTCCCGGCTTATGATAATTATAATGTACAGGCCCAGGGAATATCGGGAAGCATGTCGTCCAGGCTGTTCGAAAACGGAGTATTGTTCGGTCTCTCCGGTAAAGAAAATGATCAGGGATATCAGCTAAAACATGCCTTAGACGGAGGAACGGGACAAATACCCGCCCATGCACAGTTTAATGGTAGACCGTATTTCTACATGGATAATGAGATCAGTACTTATCTGGAAGTAGAGAAAGCCGGGTTTAATACCAGTAATACTACAAATTCTGATATCTTGAATTATTATACGGGAGGAGTTAAAAATCTTCCCGAGAACAGAAGGGTCAATAGTAATTTTATCGAGTATTTCACGAACAGGGAAATCCGGGAACACCCTGTGGATGTATTGAAAAAGGGATTCTTACACCCCGTAGTTTCCGGTTTTTCCAGGGGAAGCTACCCGTCTGACGGGATTGGAGCCTTTAAAATCACAGCTCCGGATGGAAAGACCTATCATTATTCGCTCCCGGTATACAATCACGAAATTGTAACCCGGACTTTCGGAGTGGTAAAGAACAATGCTGCCGAAGCAAAATCTTATTTTGAAAAACGTCAACTCGAACCTTATGCCACGCACTGGCTGCTAACCGCAGTGACCGGTCCTGATTTTGTGGATACCAATGGTAATGGTATGGCAGACCAGGGGGATTACGGCTATTGGGTAGCTTTTGAATACGGAAAATGGTCGGAAGCATTCGGCTGGAAAACACCCTATGGGGTCAATTATTTTGAAGACAATAGTGATCCGGGTGTAAAAAGCTATGTAAGGGGTAGAAAAGAGGTGTATTATCTCAACAAGGTGGTGACCCGTACACATAAGGCCTTATTTATCAAGGAAGAGCGAAAAGACGCCGGGTCTTCAAGATGGGTTTATAATTCGGTAGCTCATAACGGGCATGAACAGGGACAGAATGACTATGTGAACCGGTTTACCCTTCCGAGACAGAATTCGTTGCGGTTGAGCAAGATTATCCTGGTAAAGAATCCGCATGACGTATACACGCAGCCTGCAAACTCCAGGCCTTCCTCCTCGGTTGAAGTTTTGTATAACGATTCCTCCAAACCGGCGCAGAATGCAGAATACAATTTATGGAAAAATGTCCTGGATGTAGATGATGACTGGCAGGCCGTAATGGACAAAGCCGTCAAAGTAATTGATTTTGCGTATGATTACAGTCTTGCCAAAAATGCGCCGGATGCCTCACCTATTAGTGGACGATCTGCTTTGAGGGGGGTACAATTCAGGGGTAAAAAAGGAGCTTTGGCGATTCCCCCGTATCGTTTTGCGTATTACGATAGCTATGGCGATTTTAATATAGAAGATAAGGACGAATTCGGATATTATGGGGCCGATAACAAATGGTGTTCTCTAAAAACGGTTATTATGCCGGAAGGAGCACAGATACAGGTAGTATATGAAGGTCATGATATAAAGCCCGTTTTCAATTCTTCGATACGTTTTACCAGGGGTGCACCTGCAAATTATAAAATAACCAAAAGCAATGCTGTGACTTATCGTATAGAGTCGGGGGAAAATGTAGGGATACAGCCGGGGGATCAGCTTTCTTTCAAATATAGCAAGATATGTGAGTGGGAAGATCAGGGAAACTGTGGAGGTCCATGTGGGTATGAAACCGAACATTGTGATTTTGAGGTTATGGCAACAGTTACATCACGGGATGGCAATAACAAATTTACACTATCCATACCAGCTAACGAATGTAGCTATATCGACCAGAATTTCAATTGCGACCTCACTACGGAGACATTCTCTGCCGAATTTAAACTCACCGATGCCCTGGAAAACCTCGGTGGAATTCGTGTACGTGAAATTATTACATCAGACGGGACAGGCCGGACGTATAATACAACATACCGGTATGGGAAAAATGAGAATGGTGTAGGGTATATCTCTTACCTGCCTTATGCTCCCGAATTACAGCAGGAGCTGCCGTACAGTGCGGAGCTGCCTGCACCCAAAGTGATGTATGACCAGGTAAGTGTGGAGTTTCCGGACGGCCGGAAAAACCGATACTATTATTCGGTAATGAAGGAGAAAGATCCCGAAGAGATTAAATACGAAGACTTTTATGAGATTTCGAAAACGGCTTCGGATATCAATAATACAGCAAAAGGAGTAGATGTCAATGTAAGTACCTTTACCATAAAGGACAACCTTTCGGCGCTGGGCAGACTGGAAGCTGTAGAAGTATTGAACAAATACGGGCAGCAGCTGAGTAAAATAGAAAATGAGTATTACGATCCCGGAACAACACCGGGTGTAGCCGGAGTTACCCAGGAATCATATCAAAGCTATAAGATCGTAGACTACAAACAAAATACCGGCAGCCGTAAAGATAAGTGGCTGATCAATTCTTCGTCACGTATCCGGTACCCGAATGTGCTAAAATCATCTGCAGAGTACAGGAACGGACATGCTTTCCGAACGGTATATAAAGATATGGATCCGGTTACCGGGGTGTTCAGGGAAGCCGAAACCACTTCTGCTTCGGGTGAGCAACTCGTATCCCGTGCAGTCCCTGCATATATACGTTATCCTGAAATGGGGAGTATGGTTCACAGCAACACGAATAAAAACATGCTTACCCAAATCGCGGAGACCTATAGTTATATCAGGGAACAAGGAGGGGCCAAAAAGTATATGGGAGCCGGAATTACCACCTGGAAACCCGAACAGTACGATTATACGATTTACACCGGGCCGCCCCACGCACCTGTATCGACGGGTGCCTCTGCCGATGTTTGGAGAAAGCATAAAAGCTATACCTGGGACGGGGCCTTGGATAATGACGGTACACTTGCGACGGAGCCTGGGAATTTTATATGGTCTTCTCCTTCGGCTACACAGCCTTCCGGATGGAAACTGCTTTCGGAGATCACCCTGTACGACAACTTTTCGAATGTACTGGAAGTTAAAGATATCAATGGTAACAAAGCCGCAACGAAAAGGGGAGATGGGTCTTCTAAAGTTTTTGCTACCGGTAATGCAGCCTTTAACACCATGTTCTATTCCGGATTGGAAGAAGGAACAGGAACTACGATTGCAGAAGGCGTGACGCGGGATGCCACAGCGGTTATTACATCGTCCAGGGCACATACCGGTAGCCGTTCTGTACAGGTAGCTTCCGGTGTTAAAGCCTTTAAGGTAAAACCTGGTCAGGGTGGTACCTACCGTGTTTCGGTCTGGGCACATACTTCCGGTTATACCGGGGCGCGTGTGGTTTCGGGAGGACAAAATTATACCTGTCATCAGGACGAATTGGTCCGGGCCGGTGATTGGGTACAACTCAATTTTGACATAGCAGTGAACGCAGGTACAGAGGTGGCCCTGACATCTGCTTCAGGGACCGTGTATTTTGATGATTTCAGGATACACCCCGTAAGTGCCGGGATGTCTTCTTATGTATATAATGAGGACGATGAACTTACATATATTCTGGGGCCAAACAATATGGGAGCCAGGTATGTGTATGATGCCGGGGGGAGGTTAAAAGAAACCTATACGGAAATTGCGGATACAGATGATATCCCCGGAGGTTTTAAATTGGTGAACGAAGTAGATTACACCTACAAAAGAAGTCTTGATGAAAGCCCTTATGACCATATGTCCTGTCGGATAGACTATGTCGATGAGACAAGAAAAAACCAGGCAATAATCAATGTTTCGGGCGGGAGCGGAGACTTTGAATTCCGATGGTCTATGGATTGTAATGATTATTCGGATGATTATACTCCCTGGATAGAATACAATCAATTTGAGTTGATGCCCTTCTGTATTAATAGCAGGGTATATGTGCGATGCCAGGTGCGGGATATAGTTACGGGAACGATTCAGTCGAGCAGCGGAAGTTTCTTAGTCGAGCTTTAAATATCTATGTTAAAAAGGGTTGGAAGTATATTTAGTATAAACAGTAATAATCATGAAGTATTTGATATATAACAGGCTTCTGTTTGCAGTTATTTCTTTTTTTGTCATAAACACACTGGGAGCTCAAAACTACAGGATTAATGGTCCTGATGTGGTTAATACCGGAGAAACAAAAAATTATACCATTCTTGAAGGTAATCAGTTTCCGATGGGTGTTACGGATATTGAATGGGGTGCTACGGGAGGAGAAATAGTCGGCGTTGGTCTGGGAACCACCGTATCGGTAATATGGAACGGTGATCAAAGTGCAAGTTCTGTTCATGCATATTTTTCCGTGTATGGTGAGGAATATAGAAGATACGTACAATTGGGGGTTACCGTTAACGGAGCTCGCCCGGCACAGCCCGTAAATCCCAGAATATTATCAAAGGAATGTGAAAAAGCAATACTGACGTACAGTGGAAATGCTCCAAGCGGAACTATCTGGTATTGGCAGGGAAAGAACAGCAACGGGACCAATAGATCACAGTCCGGACGCGATTTTACGGCAGAAGAAGGCAGTGGAAATTATTATTTAAGGGCCTACCGGAGTGGAGCATGGAGTGCTTCATCCACTTTCGTATACGTCGATATGCCTCAGACTCCGTTAACGCCGGGAATGCCGGAAATTACCTATGATGATAACAGCGTGACACTTACCCGGTCGTCACCGCCCCAGGGAGTAACCTGGTATTGGCAGGCTATCGAGCAAGGAAAAGATGTTTCCAGGAGCCAGAATCAAATTACGCTCTATGATGGTACGGTATATTATATCCGGGGAAAACTTGACGGTATTGATTGCTGGGGTCCGGCATTAACAATTCATTATACCCTCAGGGACCCGGATATTGATCCTTACACTGTAGCTGATGAGGACCGTAATTGGGTCTCTGCCATAAGTTATGATATTTCGGGAACGATGACGTCCAACTCGGTTTCTTATGCCGATGTTCTGGGAAAGACAGAGCAGGTACAAAGTGTCGATATAAAGACCGGAAAAATATGGACATCTCACAATATATACGATGCTTACGGAAGGTTAGCCTTACAAACTACCGGAAGTCCCGTAGATGCCAGGATACCCAATTCTTTTCTGTACCGTAATGATTTCATACGAAAAAGCAACGGCAGCAATTATAGTACTGCCGATTTTGAAACCAACCCGGAAAATCCTGCCGCGGTTGGTAACCAGCCCGGGACCTTAGGCTGGTATTACAGTGAAAACAATACTTCGGAACCCTACCAGGATATAACCGCTTATCCTTTTTCGAGGATGATATTCAGCGACCTTAATCCCGGAGCAGTGTTGAAACATGTAGGCGGAAATAAGGTCAACGGAACATGGCCGCAGTCTTATGTATTCAGTATGCAGGCCTCCGGCGAACTCGCACAAAGCGCAGCTTTCGGAGAGGGCAGGTATGCTACGGTAAAAACAATAAAAACGGTAAGCAGGGATGTACATGGTGTGGAAAATGTCATTTTTACGGATACCGATGGTAAGACCCTGGCTGCTGCAAGAAGCGGGGGAGGCAGTGCGCGGAATATGAATATAAAAATCGGGGCACAGGGATATGTGGATATCCATGTACCTGCCGGGACAACAGGTTTTACAGTGAACAGGCCATCCGGAGTACAGACCTCGGTATATGATCTTATTACGGAGAACCAGGTAACTACAGCCACCACATCACTTCCCAACGGGTTTTATCGTGTTGCAGTCACTGATGTGGATAATTACAATCCTGCGACCCCCGTGCAGGTTACATACAAAGAAAATTATTACGATTATGCGTTAAACGAATACGATAAGGCAGGACATCTGATCGCCTCTTATCAACCCTACGGGAATACGAAGTCCACTAAACCTAAGACCACTTTCAAATATGATGCCCTGGGACAATTGATATATACGAATAGTCCGGATGAGGGAGAGGCCTGGTTTAAATATCGCAGGGATGGCCAGATACGATATTCCCAAAACAGTAAACAAAAAGGGGAAGGAGAGTTTTCCTATACCAATTATGATAACCTGGCCAGGCCCGTAGAAAGCGGAGTGCTGGTAAGCACGGCTTTTTATAATGCCGGCCCGGATGCCTCCCTGCCCGCCGGAACCAAAAAAGAACAGCAGTTTACGGTTTACGATACCGGGGAAAGCATTAGTGTGGGTAGTGGTGCCAGGAAACAGGCTTTTGCAGCTGGTAATGTGGCCAGAACCTATAACGACCATACGACCACCTGGTACAGTTACGATATCTACGGCCGTGTAAACTGGATCGTACAGGATATCCCCGGAATAGGTAAAAAGACCATAGATTACGAATATCACCCGGTAAGCGGACTGGTAAGCCGGGTGGTTTACCAGAAGGATGTAGGTGCCGAACGCTTTATACACCGGTACACATACGACAAGACCGACCGGCTGATCAAGGTAGAAACCTCTGTTAACGGCAGTACGTATACTACCCGTGCTACCTATAGTTATTATGAGAACGGGGCCCTGAAACGGACAGAACTGGGCAACAAACTGCAGGGTTTGGACTATGTTTACAATATTTCCGGGCAGTTAAAGAGTATCAATCACCCTGCCTTGAGTGCTGCCAAAGATCCCGGGGCGGACGGTAATGATATTTTCGGTATGACGCTGGACTATCACCGCAATGATTATATGCGTAATATCGACGGCTTAAGTCCGGCTACCTATGGGAACGATCGCCTGGACGGGAATATCAAGGGGGTCCGGTGGAACAATAAATACCAACCGCTTACCGGTGCGGAAAATGTCTATAATTATACCTATGACCGGAATAACTGGTTGGCAGCAGCTACCTATGGACAATATGCCGAATCTTTCGGCTCGGATATAGAGGCAGATATTACTTCTGCGGCAGTGACCGGGAGTGGAGAGACCCTTCCCCTGGAAGCTACCGGCAGCATTACTTTAAAGCCCGGTTTTCATGCCAAAGCGGGGAGCACTTTTACAGCCAGGATCGTCAAGGTAGACGGTTTTGAAGAAAATGCCAAAGGCGATTATAAGGTCACATTAACCTACGATGCCAACGGTAATATACAAACCCTGGACCGGAACAAAAATACCGTGGGCAGCAGTAATGCGATGGACAAGCTGACGTATAATTACAGCAATGGCAAACCCAACCGTCTGGACCATGTAAAAGACGCCGTAACTGCAGGCACCGGGGCCGATGATATCAAAGGGCAGGCCAGCGGGAATTATGTATATAATACGATCGGGCAGTTGACAGAAAATAAGGAGGAAAATATTAAGTACCGGTACACTGCTTCCGGCCTCGTAAGTGAGGTATTGAAAAATAATGTACCTTTGGTTAAGTTCTTTTACAACGACCGCGGTCACCGGGTAAAAAAGAAGGCTATACCAGCGGCAGCCTTGCTAAAACCGAATATTACGTCAGGGATGCTTCCGGGAGTGTGATGGCCATTTACCAGGGGACTTCGGCAAAGGAATATCCCATTTACGGGGCAAGTCGTCTCGGTGTGTATTTTAAAACCGGTAATACGGCTGTCTACCAGATTACAGATCATCTGGGGAATGTACGGGCATTGGTACAGGAAAGCGGGACACTGGCAGGGGCTACGGATTATTATCCTTTTGGTATGGTGATGCCGGGACGTTCTTTGCAGAATGCCGAAGGCTATCGATATACTTATCAGGGGCAGGAGAAAGACCCGGAGACGGGTAAGGAAGCCTTTGAGTTAAGATTATGGGATAGCAGGATAGGGAGGTGGTTGACTACGGATCCATACTACCAATATGCGTCTCCATATTTAGGGATGGGTAACAATCCTATATCGAGAATTGATCCTAACGGTGGGGAGGATTGGCACTATGACAAAAATGGAAATTTGGTATCTGATGTTGGAGACAATGCTCAAACACTTGCAGATTTTAAAGGTATTGATATTTCTGAAGCTCAATATATTATAGCATCAGAAGGTTTTTTTATAGATTACAATAATGGGGTAGGCATGGATTTAATGGCTGGGCAAGTTGCCCGAAATCGTGAGTTTGGAAGCCCATACAACATAAATCAAAACTTATCATTTAGTAAGTCTTTTTCGGCTGACTACGGTTTTTCCAGTTGGGGTAAAGTTGGTTCTACTTTTGTTCCCAAAGGAACGGGAGGAGGGATCATGGTAGCAGGTGGACTTGATATGCATGCATTTGTAACCTATTCAAATGGTAACCATTATCTAAATGTTTCAGCAACTGCGACTATTAATAATGACACTAGAAATAAAGTGAATTCATTTTTGAACGTGAAATATTCCAATGATAATAGTAGACGTTCGGCAACAGAGAGTTGGAGAATAGAACCAAGAGGAGAAACAGTTTTGACACAAGCCGGAACACTTTATGTTGGAAGTCAAACATTATTACTTCCTAAAAATCCAAATGAAATATCTCGATTGAATATGACACTTGGAGTTCATCAACGTTTACCTGGAGGCGGTGTGTCGTCAATAAGTCTTGATACAAATTTATTACCAGCTATAATACACTAAATAATGAAAATAGGATTATTATTTGTCTTTGCTTTTATATTTATTAGTTGCAAGGATGACAAATCGGGAAAAGGAAAATTTGATGATTCTGATGAGAGTATGAGTGTTGTTGATACTGTGGATACCTCAGAGGATATGTATGAATTGAAAGAAAAGATAATAATGGTTTATAACCAGATACCAACTTCTATATTTGAAGTGAATGATGGTATTGATTATAGTAATCTTGATGAAGCTATTAAATTAGATAGTTTGTTTGGAGAATACAGCCGACATAAGTTAAGTGATAAAGAGAAGCAGCTTTTTGGGATAGCGAAATTTAAGGCACAATTAAAACTATTACATTATGAAAATGCGATAAATGAATTGAAATCCATTCCTGTCCATCCAGAGTTTGAAAATTATAAGGATGTATTGTTTGGAATAGCTTACAACTTTAAAGGAGATACTGTTTTAAAAAAACGTTATTTTAATAAATTGTTAAAAAAGTTTGAAGACTCTGTAGCAAATGGTGCAGAAGACTGTGGAAAATATTTTATACTTAAAGTGTTGTCTGGGTCCGATGAGCTAAAAATATGTGAAAATAGATTACAAGAATTTAAAGAATTGAAATCTATGGGTGGGAAAGAGATAGTCAGAAATTACTTTTTGACAGATTTAGAACTATAGGCCTTTATTCTGGTAGCAAGCTTCGTCTGCCTTTGTACGCTATCGTGCTGGAGATGCGGAAATTATATATGGTCCACCAAATGTTGTTAGTTCGGATATAAATAATTTTACTGGATATAAAGGAATAATAATTTTTGACACAGGCGGTTTGTGGTCTGATGCATTAGGTCACGGGACTTTATGGGATGGCAATACTAGATTGGGAGGTAATTATCCCACCCCGCTCCACGAAGTGTTCTATGCTCTGCGAACGTCTCCGACTTCGCAGCCTACTGCACATTAGGGGACAGACCAATATGGTATGCACCTCTCTGAGGGGTATCCAAAACGAATGCAGTATTGAAAAATGATCTACCTTTGGTTACGATCGTTTATAGGGCCGGGCGTTAAGAAACAACCCGGTGGATTTATAATCTTCCCTGAAATTAGCTACGCTTATTCATGTAGTTTCGAAATTTTAAATTTCACCCGCTCCACGAAGTGTTCTATGCTCTGCGAACGTCTCCGACTTCGCAGCCTACTGCACATGAGGGACAGACCAATATGGTATGCACCTCTCTGAGGGGTATCCGAAACGAATGCAGTATTGAAAAATGATCTATCTTTGGTTACGATCGTTTATAGGGCCGGGCGTTAAGAAACAACCCGGTGGATTTATAATCTTCCCTGAAATTAGCTACGCTTATTCATGTAGTTTCGAAATTTTAAATTTCACAGACTAGGAGAGTCATATAATAGATGTAGACTCATAAGGCGCTTTCAGAAGTAAGCTAATTTCCAAAAAAATAGACAACAAACTCTGGTGATTTTATATGGATCACCGGAGTTTTTTCTTTTTTGAGGATACTTTAGGTGTTTTAGCCGGATTGTCGTACCAAAAAGACATAGGTGTCCTGTAGTTTTTGCTCTTATTCTAAAAACATATTAGGCTGCTTGCTGGTGGAGTTGTCCTGTCATACGCCTACCGATTTCCAGACAGTTAGCCGTATGGATGCCGAAGAAGATCCACAAGATTTCGGTAGCCCTGGTTTTGGCTTTTATCTTTTTCAAGTGATAATGTTCCTTTTCCTTACCAAAACTGCCTTCCAGCCTGGAAGCCCGTTCTTTGGTGATTTGTCCCTTGAGTTGGGCTTGCTGTTTACGGTGTTTGCCTTTAGGACCTTTGGGTTTAAAATCAGTCTTGATCCCATGCCTGGTCACGAACCTGCGGTTGGCATTGGTGGCGTAGATGGCATCGGCTCCAAGAACCTTTAGTCTTCTTCGGGTAAGACCTTGTGCTTTATACACGGAACTCTTCAGCCGGGTGCCTTCGTTAAAATTATCAAAACTGATGAGTTCTATAAAGTTGATCCCGTCTATCTGTAACTTGTTGACCTTGGCACCAAACTCTACTTTCTTGATCTCCTTACCCCGGACAATGGGACGCAGGTAGTCCTTGCCGATACTCACAATACGACCTTTAGGCTTTTCCCCGGTGGTGAACAGGTTCCATTGCTGCCGGTAGACCTTCCGGATGGTGTACATGGTCTTATAGTAGCGCTTGGGCAGTTCCACGGAGTGCACTTTGAGCAACTGCTTTTCAAAACTCAGGAACTTCTCCAAGAGTCGTAGCAGTGCCCGGGTAAGTGAGCGACGTTTCTTGATTGTTTTCTTGCGCATCTTGCTGTAACCGATATAGCGTTTCTTCCATTTGAGGTATTTGCTACGGGGAAGCTTCACCTTTAGGGCCCGGCATAGCCGCCTGAGGGCTTTGTAAAGCCACTCTACAGCTTCCCAGAGCAGTTTTTGATTGGTCGGGTAACGGACTTCACTCTCATAGCAGGTGGCATCCACGACAGCTTTTTCAGCTTCATCAATATAGGGCTTCCAATGGGTATAGAATACCTTTTCTAACGCATCGATCTCCAATACCCGGGAGAGTTCACAGCGGATTTGGCTGACGATCTTGTAGTTGGTGATCCGCTGTAATCCCAAATGGATATCACAAAAGAATTGGTAATCGATATTACTGTTAAGTTGTTCGATAAGTTTTCGATCCGAACAGCCCGCATGATGTTTTAAAACCATTAAAGCGATCCGCCCTCGGGGACTGAACATAAAACCAGGGCCTTTGCCGCAAGGCTTCAAACCAAATTCCCTGACTAACTCATCCCAGGGATAGCCTGGTAGATTTTCCCCAGGTCACTCTCAAAAAAGCGTTCTCGATAGGCTGCTAATTGTTCCGTGGAAGATAAAAATGAAAATGTGTGTTGTAATTCCGAGATTCTTTGTAATTTCATGGGTACGTAAAATAGAAAAACCCCGTTTTTGGCACTTTGGCCAATTTTCGGGGTTTTGTTTCTCTAATTTACGGATTAATCCGCTGAATTACAAATGTTTATTTAATTCTGAAAGTGCCGATGTAGTGTTATATTATTTGGGTGATGATTACTTTTTACGGTTTCATAAGCCTTGAATAACAAGTGCTTGGTTAGGATTATACGAAAAACAGGACATGAAGGTTTTAGTTTATGATGTACGGTCTTATCAAATTTCCGAAGGTTTTCCGGGGGATGCGTAGGATTAATCAAAATTCCGTACCAGCAGGTTTCCTTGCAGAAATTCTTTTCCCGTCCGGAAATTTTTCTTTTTTTCGAGGTTCAGGCTTACCACCTCCCCGTACCCGGTTTGTTGCTCCAGGCGATGGGTAAACGTCAGGATATCGTTAAAACTTCCTTCTACCGTAAGATTATAAGTGTGTGTTTTAAGTCCTTCTTTTTCAAAAATATGAGGCTCGTGAAAAGCGATGACTTTGAGGTTGAGTTCGCTCGCATTCTCGTTGACGGCTTTCAGCAGATTGTGCTGCATGGAAGTACCGCCGATTTTATATTGGCGTAGCAGGGAATCGTAATAGGCATTCTTCTCATGAAGCACCGAGAGTTGTCTGGGAATGTCATGGAGTAGTGATTCTTCGGCCTTAAGGATATGGTATGCTTTTCGGGTACGGACCGTATTGGATACAGCCAGGGTATAGCATAAAAACAGGGCCAGGAGAAACAGGGCAACAGCGATTATATTTTTGTTCCGCGAGGTCATGGATCGTTTTTTATAGTGAGTACGATGATGAATGAAGCTCCTGTGAGTGAGGAGCCGTAATCCCGGATAGCGACGTTTTTCGTCCAGTCCATAGCTTCGAGATCTTCGATCCATTCGGAAAACCGGTTGCTGTCTGCGGATTCCCCGGAGATCACAATCCGGTTTTTGTCGAGCATAACTTCCTGTCCTTCCTTGATCTGTTTGAGCAGGGGCTGGTATAAGATCTCTTTCAGTAGTACAGAAGTGGGGAGCACAGCTGTAATGCGGTCGGCGTAATAAGAGCTTCTGGAACCGGAAGAAGCCCGTATATCCCGGACGATCTTCTCTTTTTTGTCCACATCTTCCTTCAGGTTCATAAAATGATCCCGGTTTATCCTGTTGACCTCAGAAGCCTGTTGCAGCGCTTCGGTCTTCTGGAAATAATGGTTAAAGACCATAAAATTGGCCAGGAGCAGCAGCAGCAGAAATACCAGGGCACTCCGGGTAAAGATCCGGAAGAATCTCCTGTGGTAGAACTCCTGCCGGAAATGGGTGTTCCGGTCCCGGAAATTGGAAATAGTACCTGAACTCCCGGTTATCCAACCCAATATTGCGGCAAAACCGGGTACATGATGTCCCGGGACTTCCAGGCCGTTGATCGTATAGTTGCTCTCCGGGGCGGTTTCTTCTTTATGGATTTCCCGAAGCTGTCCGTCGTTAAAAGCCAGCCGGGCATTAGATACCCGGACGTCTCCGTTTTCCATAAACGGTGCCAGTTGTTGCATACAGAGCAGTCCCAGTGTGAAAGCCGAGGGGATATATCCTTTTTCCTCCAGTTCCCCGAGTATGCCGTCGACATATTTTTTCCGGCAAACGGCAATAAACACGAGGTTGCCCGAAACCGCGGTTTCGTAATAAAAGTCATCGATCTTAATATTCGGAAAGGCTTTGTTGACCAGCGCCGTTTCGCTGCCGCTGCCGGCTTCCGTAATCCTGGTGAGAATATTTCCGGTATTGATAATAATCAGGGTGTGTCTGTTGGCGGAGAGCCCCTCCGGAAGATCATCGGGCGTATCGGTACGGGAACGTTGTGTAATGGCGATCTCATCTTTTAGTCTTTTAGCCACCGTGGCAGTCCACCCGGGACTTCCGGATATTTCGGTGAGCTCCAGGGCCTGAAATGTCGTCCCTTCCTTTAGGGATGTAAGGCGATTTCGGATCATACTAATAGATAACCGTAGGCTTTATAAGTACAGTGAGTTTCTTTTTGGAATCTTCCCGTTTTCTGCTGCTGAACAACCACTTGATAATCGGGATTCTCGACAGCAACGGTACTCCGTTTCCGGAATCATTCTTCATTTTTTCTTCCAGGCCACCCAGTACCACCAGGTCCTGGTCCTGTACGCGGATAATCGAACTGAATTCACGCGATGTCAGCCCCGGAGGAGCATCTTCTTCTATACGATCACCGCTGAAATCGGATTGTATGACATTGATATCCAGTGTTATTTGTCCGTCTCCCGAAACCAGGGGCTTGATGCTCACGGCCAGTTCCGCATCGATAGGCATATAGTTCCTGATCTCCGAGGATTGCGGGATCTGCGAACCGTAATAATTCTGGTTGGTGACCACATAATACGTTGTTTCTCCTATAGATAGATGAGCGCGGTGCCCGTTTAGTGTAGACAATTTGGGAGTGGAACGGATCTTGACATTACCATTGGCCTCCATAGCTTTTATGGTGGCAAAAAATTCGGGAACGACCTTTCCTACGTTCAGCGAACCAAAACCGTCAAATCCGCCTATAACACGGTTTACGGTTTCCGCTCCGAGAGTAAGATTGGTATTGGGAAATATGCCTCCCCTGGTTTTTACGGGTTCGTCACCGATTCCCCAGCTTATTCCCGTTTCTACGGTGGCTGTCCTGCTTACCTCGAGTAACATCACCTCGATGAGGATTACAGGGACAGGCTTGTCCATCTGTTTGATGAAGGTTTTAAAACGGTTGATATTCGCCGCGGGGCCACTGACGAGAAAACTGTTGAGTTCGAAGTCTATTTTAATATCCAGGTCTGCAATAATTTCGTCCGGAAGGATGTTGACCAGGGCTTCTGCCTTACTGTTGTACGAACTGAAATTATCGGAATGAGAGGTGCTCAATGTCGTATTCGGACGATTGTAGTTATTGTTGTTGTACGAATTAGTGCCGTAAGCATTGTTATTGTACATATTTTGTCCGGAACCATAACCACCTCCGAGGTAATTGATACCTCCCGGGACTGTTCTTCCGGACGAACGGGTAGAGCCGCTGTTTCCCGAGGGGTCTCCGAGCAGCTCGACGGAGCGATGCATGAGCTGGACGATCTCCACACGCCGTACACTAAGCTGGTTGGCTGTGCCGAAATAGTAGATGTTCCGCTCTTTCTTAAAGGTGAAATGATTGCCGGGAGACGTGTTTCCCTGTCTCCCGTTATTGGTGCCGTTACTATCGTTGTTCCCGGGATTGCGGTTATTGGTTCCGGTGGCCGGTGGCTGGCTGCTTTCGAACATTTTTTCCAGTAACTCATCGAAGGTTATGTTTTCGGCCTTGAAGGTTACATTTCCTGCACGATCCAGTGGAGTAGCCGTATACATGTTGATCTTCAGGTCATAACCGATCTCGTTGATAATACTGGATATGGGGGTGTCATTAAAATCTACTTTAAGGGTCATCGAGGTCGTATCCCGTATTTCATAATAGAAACTGGCTCCCCTCGGGGCACGCATCCGCCTGTTATGCTGAGGCATATTTCCCCCCGGATTTCCCTCCGGTCCGGCTGCAGCTATATAGGCGGCGTCAAACAGGTAGAAACCGTCCCGGGATTTGGTGTAGATCAGGTTATTGGTAGTGGCAAGGTTTTCCATGGCCTTGTCAAAATCAACATTTTTGAGGTACATCCGTAATGGCGTATTTTCCAGTTCGGAGCTGTATAGCAGGTTATGTCCGGAGAGATCGATGATCTTCCGGAAAACTTTCCGAGCGGATCGTTATCCAGGTCCATGGAAATAAGATCTTCGGCGGGATTGTATTGTACCCTGACCTGCTTCTCTTCCGGAATTTTTTCCGGAGGAAAATATTTGTGGATGGAAAGGATATTTCCCGTAAAATCAATATCCAGCCCGTATTCCTTACAAAGAAATACAAGCAGATCGGCAACGGTAACATCCGAAAAGTTATTGACAATGGTAATGTTCTGCAGTTCGGGGGAGACATTGATATTTACCTTATGCACCCTCGAAACGGCCATCAGAAAGCCGGAAAGGGGGACATTATTGACATTGATATCGGTCTTGAAACTTTCGGTAAGCCCCGGATTGTCCACGGAAAGGGCTTCCAGGTGATTGCGGATACTCTCCATCCGGCGGTTGTTATTTTCCTGCGAAAGAAGAGGTGTGGCAATACATAAAAACAGGTACAGCGTAATTTTTTTAATCATAAGCATTAATCCATAAGCAGTGCATAGACTTCATCAACGGAAGTTATTCCTTCCTTTATCAGTGCTATGGCATTGCTTTTTAAAGTGTTAATATTGTTTTCGCTCAGGTAGGTTTCTATATCCAGAGTGTTATTTTTGATGTGTTCTGCGAGTCCCGTAGTTATGGGAATAATTTCGTATATGGCTTTTCTGCCGCTATAGCCGGTATGGTGGCATGCATTACATCCCGTAGCTTTATAATGAGTTTTCAGGCTGTCCGGGATCTTAAAATTCTCGGGGAAGATACTCCGGGTAACAGGCATTTCTTTTTTGCACGTGTCGCATAGCTTTCGCACGAGCCGTTGTGCCACACTTACATTGAGCGTACTTGCAATGAGAAAAGGGGGGACCCCCATATCTATAAGCCTTGATACCGTGGCCCAGGCCGAATTGGTATGAATGGTAGAAAGTACGAGATGCCCGGTAAGCGCTGCGCGGATGGCCATATTGGCGGTTTTTACATCGCGGATCTCCCCGACCATGATCACATCGGGGTCCTGTCTCAGAAATGTCCGCATAGCCGAAGCAAAGTCCAGCCCTATGTTCTCTTTGAGCTGTACCTGGTTTACTCCTTCGAGCGTGTATTCTATGGGGTCTTCGATAGTCAGTATATTGGTCTCCGGCGCATTCAGCAGCTTCAGTGTGGCGTAAAGGGTGGTGGTCTTTCCCGAACCGGTGGGGCCGGATATAAGAATAATACCGTTGGGTTTACGGATACTTTCCTTAAACATCTTCAGTTCCCTTTCGGTGAAACCAAGTCCGCTAAGCCGGAACCTGCTGGCATCTTTGCTCAGAATACGGAGAACGATCTTCTCCCCGTGAAGTGTGGGCAGCGAAGATACACGGATGTCAAATTCTCCCGTATCCGAATTTACGGTAATACGACCGTCCTGAGGAAGTCTTTTTTCGCTGATGTCGAGATTGGCCCGGATTTTAATTTTGTTGATAATAACCGGGTATTCCTCTATGGGAATATGAAATTGTTCGATGAGTTTCCCGTCGAGACGATAACGTACCCTGCATTTTTCTTCGTAAGGCTCAAAATGGATATCACTGCTTCCTATTTCCTTGGCCGTGATGAGTATTTTTTCGAGAAAATCCGGGGTATATCTCAGGTTTTCTCCGGTATTTTGCCGGGTCTGCCGGTAATTGGTAGCGAGGTAACGATTGATCTCTTCTTCCGTGTCGTATTGTAATGCTACGGAATCTCCGAGTATAATTTCCAGTTCCTCTTTTAGACCGGGTGTCTCCGCACGGTCGGTTTTAAAGACCATGTGCCCGGTATCTCTTGCTACCGGAATGATCCGGTAATGAAAAGCCTGTTCAGCACTGATGAGCTGTTGTAAGCCGGTTTCGATATGGTATGAGGTCGGTTCCATGAATTTCAGGTCAAATATAACGAAGGTGTATCACAAAAGATAGTATATAGGAATATCAGGATAAAAAAAGTGACATGTAACCGGCCAGCGGAATCGTATACGTATTACTCTTTCCCGAAGCATCTTTAGGTATCCCCCGGTAACATCCGCAATGGCGGTTTGCTGAAAATTTCCGGATGCCAGGAGCAGGTGTACGATAAGGGAAAAGAATACGGAAAACGTAAACAGGACCATAAAAGTCACGGTAGGGAAGCCGGTAGCGACAGCTATAAAAAAGAGCAGGTCTCCCAGGCCCAGGCTCCCGTTGATAAAAGCAGTTTTTAGCTTATACCTGGAATAGAGCCAAAGTACCCCCGATAGTATGGCGATAAAGCTTAGGTTGAACCCCACGGAAACGAGGAAATTCCAGGAATATACCTGAGAAAAATGAAGTCCGCCAAAGAGCAATACCGTCACTCCGAACCACAATACGGCGACCATCCGCGATCTGTAATCCTGGTAAAAAATAATCCCCAGTACGATAATAAGACATATTTTTACTAAAAGCATAACGATAAGCTTCTGGCTGTGCCAATTTGTCGGATATAATTACAGGACCATTACCGTAAGTAAAGTCTGATGAGGGGGAAGTAATGACTTTACAAGGCAAATGAACACGTATTTGATGTGGTATCCTTTTGAGCGGATTCCACCGTTATATAGGCTATCCCGTAATATTTTTTAATCTTTTACAGTCTGTTTGGGGACTCCGTTCTCATCGATTTCCCACACGTTAAATACACCATTACCATTGAAATCTGTTACGGCTTCAGCTCTTGCTTTAAAACCGGAATTGGAGGCTTCTATGATTTCGTATTTGTAATTGGCAGTACCGTTCTCATTGACCGTTTTGGGCGGTTCGAAATCCAGCTCGTTAAAATCGGCCGAAAACTTGGAATACATATACCGGTATGTATTCTGGGCATTATAAATAGCCTTGAGCTGGGTTTGAGCCTCTACACTTTTTGCCTTGGTGATCAATGGCATGAGGTTGGGTAGCGCTATAAGCAACAGTATGCCTATAATAGCGAGTACGATCAGCATTTCCTGCAGGTTAAATGCAGGAACTCTTTTATATACCCGTGTGTCTTGGTACGCATGGTAAAAGTGTTTGGGGATAAAAATACTAAAATTTATATACGGTGAGCAGGAAAGCTGTCAAAAAGTATAAAATACTTCCGGGCATCTATAAATACGGACTTCCGTAAGCAGTTTACAGTACGGTATTTGGTGAATAAATCAGGAAAGAAAAGATATCTTTAAAACATTCTTGCATAAAATCTATTGTGTTTTATGATTTTTTATAGTATTATTGTTACTGTGTTAAAATTATCATAAACTATAATTTTATCCCAATCTCTATACATTTTTAGTGCCAGGCTGGTAGTGTTGTTTCAGGATCATTCCTGACGCAATAATCGCTCTTCCCCCAAGAAATCCACCCTGTCTGCATGTATGGCGATATCACTTTCCCATCCTCCGGGGATTACTAACAGATGATGAAGTCCGTTGCGATGACGGATTGGTTTTTTATTTGATGGAATAGCATGTTTTGGTCTATTTTGATCTATATGGGTTGTCTTATATGGAGTCAAAAAGGAATTGTAGGTGTTGTTAAGAGAATTGCTCTTTAATAAAGAAATATTAGGTAGTTATTAAAACATGACTAATGTGTTATATGAAAATTTACTTGGATTGGTGATGATTATTATGTTCATCTTAAAAAATAAATATCAGAATTTTAATTGTTAAATATAATATATAATTAATATCATATGGCTTATGAAAGTTAAATTACTTTTCCTTTTAATGATTTTAGTGTCTAAAATATTTGCTCAACAAGAACAAATGCAAATAGAATTGGAAGAATATCTTCCTCCATCACCAACAGCTCAGGAATTTATTAAGTATGGAGAATATCCGGTAAGTTTATATACAGGTGTTCCAACATTTCTATCCCTTTGTATGAGGTAAAAGTTAATGATATAAACATGCCTATATCGCTGAGTTATCATAGCTCAGGAATACAAGTCGATCAGGTTGCTACCTGGGTTGGATTAGGATGGACTTTAAATTCTGGTGGTATAATTTCCAGAATTCCAAAAGGAAAGCCTGATGATGATGCGGAGGTTTTCTCTCTATAGATATACCGGATCCCGAATACTTGCCAACTGAATCAGAAGATCCGGATTTTTGGAAACAGGCTGCTTCTGGTTATTATGATTCTGAGTCAGATATTTATCAATACAATTTTGGTGGATATTCCGGAAAGTTTTTTTTCGATAGGAATAAAGAAATAAGACTTATAGACAAGGCTCCGCTAAAAATTGTTTACACACCGGGTTCAAGAACATTTTCTATTACAACGGAGAAGGGTATAAGATATGAATTTCTTGAAATTGAAAAAACTAGTACTGCAGCTAACGGAGTTAGCAAGGAATATATTTCTTCCTGGTACTTGACGAATATAATTTCTAAGGATCAGGTAACTAAAGTCGAGTTTTTATATTATGAAGGATATGATACTTCCATTACAAATCAACATACATATATGGAATATGTAGGAGGAGAACAATATAATCAACACGAATATATTCATAATATATTGACTATCGCAAACAATATTAAGCAAATAAAAGAAATCAATTATCCTAATGGAAACATTATCTTTAATAGGATTGGGGATAGAGAGGATGGTCCGGCATACAGATTAGATGAACTTGTAATATATAAAGGGGAAACTGGAAATTATACAAGATTAAAAGCTTTTAAATTCATTACAGATTATTTTTATTCGAGTATTTCCAGGCCTGGTATAGGCTCAGATTCCCCACTTCGATATAGATTGAGACTTGATGGATTAAGGGAGTACGGTGAAAATTCTTCGGGAACTTTCAAAACGCATTTGTTTGAATACGATCAAAAATCTTTGCCTCCAAGGGAATCTAATGATAAAGATTTTTGGGGATATTATAATGGCAAAAGAAATACTACTTTAGTTCCTAAAGTAGAGATTCCGTATAGAGGAATTTACGTAGGAAGTGCTAATAGAAATCCCGATGAAGCTTATATGAAAGCAGGGATACTAAACAAGATAACATACCCTACGGGTGGGTATACGGAATTTAGTCATGAACCTCATGAGTACATTACACAAGAGGATGAAATAATAAATTTTGGAACTGGTATAATTGTAGGTGGAGACTTCAATCAATCCTCTTTTTCTGAAAGAGAATTTACCCCTTCCAGCACTGTTGATGCGGTTGTAAACGCTACAGCTACGAATTCGACTAGCGGCAGCTTTCCAAGGATTACTCTTACTAATACTGATGTGATTATATTATAGATTATAGTCATACTCCGTATGAATATAGTAACCCACAAGATTATAATGAAAACTCCTTTGGTAAACAGAAAATTTCATGTGGAGTTATCTAAAGATGTTACTTATACGCTAAGGGTCAGCGCAACCGGATATTCTACATACCAAGGGGGAGCACATCCGGGATATGCTTCTATGAGTGCCGAGGTAACCTACACTGAAGAACCGGGAATGTCATTGATGTATCAAAAAAAACAGGGGGATTGCGTATAAAAGAAATCAAATCTTTTAATTCTGATAATTCGTATGCTTTTGGCAAGCAATATAACTATGTACAAAGTCACCTTATAACAAATGAGTTTTTTATTAAACAAGGTTATATAGATGAAAATTTTTATAAATGGAAGCTAAGTACATGACAAAAAATTTATGAAATTGATTTTCAATTTGTTAAAGTTTGTCAGCAACCAATTAGACAGGCAATCCAGTCCATTTTTAAAGACACTCACGGCCCTTCGCCCATGTTTTTTTGATGGTAATGGGTTTAATGTTGCTATCGATAAAGTCCCCAATTTTGTAACACCATACAAAGGCAATCATAGTAAGCATAAAAAGCTTTTCCACCCTGTCTAATTGTGTTACATGGGTGTCCTCAATATTGAACCCGCTTGATTTGAGTGCTTTAAACAAGGTTTCAATTTGCCATCTTTCCCGATAATATTCCAAAGCTTCTTCAGGTTTGTTATAAGAGACAATGATCAGGTATTCTATGTTCCCGTTCCTTACGGTCTTAACCCCTGAAAGGTAGCACAATTCCCCATGCATCCTGACTATTTTCGGGTAATGGCAACATTGGTTTATCTTCAGATGGTGGAACCAATGAAAGGCCGTTACCTTCCTGTTCTTTTTAAAGCAATAGACCTTAAAATTGTTCCGGATACGGATGTGATACCGAATGCCATTTTCATTGAGGAACCCTATCCAATGTTGGCCAACAAACTCCCTATCAGCCAACAGGCAATCGATACGCTCGCGGCCAAACCACTGGATAAACCGCTTCACAAGCGCAATGCGTTCTTCCTCGTTGGAATTTCCCCTTTTGTCCAGCATAGTGAACATCAGTGGGAAAGCCACATTCCGGTAACTCACTCCCAACATTAGTATATTGATGTTTTTTTGGCCGAACTTCCAATTGGTCCTATCCATGACCAATGTAAGGGCACTTTTTTCAGGCAATAGCTCAAAGATGAACTTAGCCACCATTTCCATAGAAAGGCTGGATTCAGCCATGAAGCGTTGAATACGCCTAAAACAGCTTAAAGTCGAGGCCTTACTGTCAAATCCAACACTAAGTTTGGAATAATTGACAGACTTTACCTTGCATAAAGCCGTGATAAAATGACAGATCAGGCGGATCCTGGACAAATGGAGTTCCCCTTTAAAATGGGCTTTAAATATGATAGCAATTGCGTATCTTCCGTGCGGAGACTGGTATTCTTTTTAAAGGCAATTTGTGGTGAATTTTCCTTTAATATACTGAATATCAGTCTTTTTAACAAATTATCAAAGAGCTATTTTATTGGTTTTTAATCAATTAGAGTGTTTGTCATGTACTAAAAAATGGAAGTTTACCCCAACAAGCAATCAATCGGGGCATTGGTCTTCTCAAATGTATATGAGAAGAGCCTTTTATGGAGGAGCTGTTCAACAATTATCTTTAAATTCAGGAAGTCCTGTGGTTTATAGTAAAGTGAATGAGTTCTCAGTAGACGAACAGGGAGCGAAAAAGGATAAAACAGAATATATTTTTACAATAGATCGCGAATACTGGAACACAGGAGGTTTTAATAACTGGAGAGCTTTTGTTATGTATAAAGACCATTGGAGGGGAGGAAAAGATTTGGGTAAAGTAAGTAGTCGTTCTAATGATGATGGAAGTTTTACGGAAGTTTATCGGGAAAATAAAGATTATCAGACAATAACCAATAACTCCACTTATAGATTCTATAAAATTCTGTTCTCGCATCCGCATCTGGGTATAGGCGGTGGAATTCCTCCTGAACATTTACTTGACGAAAGCTATTATATGAAGGTTGAATTCCAGTTACACAAGGAGTTAATTTATTGAAAGATATGTCTAAAACGACAAGTTCAGAAGACAGGAAAGTGACGACTACTAATCAATATATGTATAATAACCCGGAGCACTTACAAGTAACACAATTAAAAACTATTTCCAGTGACGGAAAAGAAATTATTACCATATTTCATACCCCGATGATATTACTTCCGTAAATTCTTT
>JACADM010000204.1_pt1 | contig 49361 bp, 85 predicted proteins | sample 7512371 | NCBI WGS metagenome assembly JACADM01 (sample SAMN14389041, study PRJNA612141) | algae metagenome | isolation source: non-axenic algae culture | place: India: Navi Mumbai | collected 2017-01
GGCCGCGTTGGCCAGCACCGTTCGCAGGTCGTCGATGCCGAAGGGCTTGGCGAGTAATCGAACATCACGCTTGAACGTCGTGCATGCTCTCGACGATGGGAAACCGGTGATCACGATGACACAGGTTTCTGCCACCGACGCCGGATCTCTCGAACCTCTGACCGGATGCCTTTCCCATGTTCATGTCGAGGCAGCGGCATCCGGTAGATCGTCTTTCGCACGCGTCGAAGAACGCCTTGGGAGTTCCGACTGCTCGGACAGGGTGCCCGTCGGTAGCCAGCGGGTCGGTGATATGCTCCCGGAAGTCAGCGTCGTCGTCGAGCGCGACGACGAAGATGGACCGATTCCGGGGTCTCGCTGCTGGGCGCTTCGTTCATCCAGGTCTCCGTACGGGCTTGGGCGCCGGTCCACGCAGCATACCACGGCTTCTACCGTGTTCAGGTGCTCGGACACGATTCCGGCGGTTCAACAGCGGACAGTCCTTCACCGGGAGCATCTCGAAGATCGCACCGGTATCCGGTCCCGGCCGATTGCCGGCGATGAGCACGCCGCCGACTCTCCGATGATGCCCTCAACGGCGAGGCCGAGGCCGGTGCCGTGGCTGTCGAGGCGGGTCGATGCGAAGGGTTTGAACAGACGAGCAGCACGCCGGATCGATGCCCGGTCCGTCATCGGTTATGCGAACGCTGATCCAGCGTGCCCCCCGCTCGATGATCTCGTGAGCACCCGGATGCTGCCGCGAGGGGCCTGCCCGTGTCGAGCTGCGCGTCGATAACGTTGCAGCAGATTCACGAAGACCTGGGTCAGCCGATCCGGGTCTCGAGGACCTGCTCCTCGCTCGTTCAGCGAGTTGGTGAACCCGATGGCTGGCATCGCGGTCGACGAGACAAGCGTCCACGACTCCTCGACGATTTCTCGGAGGTGAAGCGGCGTACGGGAAGCTCCCGTGCCGCGAAATCGAGCAGCGATTCACCGAGGTCGTTCCAGGCGGCCGACCACGCGCTGATGAGTTCGAGTCGCGGTCGCTGGGACTCGGGAACGTGCTCGTCGAACTGCTGCACGCTCCCCTTCAGCACCGCGAGTGGTGTTCAAATCTGGCGATGCCCGTTCATGCCGAGGCTCGCGAGGCGGTCCTGGTCGGCGAGGTTGCGGCGCGGTTTCGAGCATGTGGTTCTTGCGGCAGTTCCGTCGCGACCGATCTGGCTCTTCCAGCGCGTCGTTGAGGTCGCGTTCCTGGCTGCGGAGCTTTGAGGATGGACCGGTTGCGGCTGCACTGATCGCCCAGTTCGTCGTTCGGAATCTCGCCTCCGGATCAGTTCGGATTCCTGCCGCCCCTCCTGCTGCGAGATCGCGCGAGACGCTCGATCGGCAGGTACACCTGCGATGGGAGCCGAACACTTCGAGCGTCAGCGCGATCACGCGTATACGCCGAGTAGAGCGGCACCGAGCAGGATGTACATGCAGTGATGGCTTCCTGACCCGCGCTCACGCAGGGTGGCGACGACCAGTTGGTTGTCGGATGGGCGTACACCGCGGCGATCGGACGTCCTCGGGCGTCGCGTCCATCGATGATCTCGCCTGCCTCGCGCTGGACCTGCTCGAGCAGATCCAGGGGATGATCGACGGCGAGGACGAGTGACCGCAAAGTCCGATTCCACCCGCCTGCTCTCGCGATCCGCATCGGCGAGCAGCAAGCCGAGCGCGGTCGGCACTCCTGCTGCTCCGAGCGTGACAAGTTCGAGCATCGACACGCACGGACAGAATGATGATCACCGTGAGCGCGAGCGAGAACACCGTGTGGAGCACGATCGAACTGCCGGATCCTCGCGGTCGCCTGCGTCGGTCGCGAACGCTTCACGGCAACGGTCCGCGGTTGCGGGTGGATTGTTCCCGCTCGGAAGCGTCTGGCTGGCATCCTGCCGCCTGAGCAGGTCGAACAGGACCACCGTCATCAGCACGACGAACAACGCCAGCGCGCCACGACAGCATGCCGCTTCGCCTCTGCCGTGCCGCGTCGCGGGCGGTGTGAAGCCGATTCAAAGTTCGACGCGATCGAGCGCATCAAACGGACTCGAGATCATCAGCGATCGCTCGCGACTCACCACCGAGGCGGGACCGCCCTCATCGAGCGTCCTTCGGACCGCGGCCGCATCGCTTTCACAGATCCACCCGATCTCGGCGACGCTCAGGCCGGCACCGCCTTCGAGCCACAGGCACGCACGCTGGATCAGGCCGAGCGGCTCGAGTGTCTGGCACGCCGACGCCTCCCGGACTCCGGCGCCGGCAACCCAGAGTTCCGCCCGGACGAGCGTCTCCCCGCACCGAGCCTCGGAAACGCGGCCAAGATCGGGTGATCGCAAATGGGACGACCGCGCCGCCCGGAAGCGCGATTCGTGCAGGCGACGCGATCCCAGAGGTCTTTTCGATGGGCGCGAGTTGTCCCGCCCGCATTCTACGCCGCGCGTCATCGACGGCGTAATTTTCACCGCCCAAGAACGCTCCACGCACCGATCACGGAGACCGAACAGATGACCGGCGAGACCACCACACGGATCGAGAAGAGACACCAGGCGAGATGACCGTCCCCGCCAACGCTCTGTATGGAGCGTCGACGCAGCGGGCGGTCGAAAACTTCCCGATCGGACGGACGGTGCCGAATGCGATTTTCGCGTTCGGCAACCTGCTGCGCCGCGGTCAACCGCGATCTGGGACGCCTGAACGATGCGCGAGCGGACGCAATCGTTCAGGCCGCCGAGAGATTGGGGCAAGCATCATGAGCACTTCCCCGTCGATATCTTCCAGACCGGCTCCGGCACCTCGACGAACATGAACGCGAACGAGGTCATCGCCAACCTCATCTGCGTGGCGAACGGCGCGCCGATCGGCTCGTCAAAGAACGCCGACTACATCGGTGACGCCGAAACCGGACGAGGCGTCCCGCGAACGATCACGTCAACATGGGGCAGTCCTCGAACGACGTTCCCGACCGCGATTCACATCGCGGCGGCGTACATCAAGAACCACCTTGAGCCGGCGAGCTCGGCTCAACGGCCGAGACGAAAGCGAAGGCTGGGACGGGATCGTCAAGATCGGTCGCACCCACCTGCAGGACGCGACACCGATCCGGCTGGGGCAGGAGTTCAGCGGCTACGCACAGCAGATGCACGCCGAGCGCCAGGGCACCAGGCGCGGCGAGCGCTGTGCGAACTGCCCATCGGCGGCACAGCGGTCGGCACCGGTATCAACACGCACGGTTCGGCTGAGTCGCGGACGCGCTCGCCGAACGATTGATATCCCGTTCGAAGAGGCCCACAACCACTTCGAGGCTCAGCACGCCAAGGACGCCGTGGTCGAGGCCTCCGGGCATCTCAAGACCATCGCCATCTCCAGCAAGATCGCCAACGACATCCGCTGGCTCGGTTCCGGCCCACGCTGCGGCATCGGCGAACTGAAGTTTCCAGCGACCCAGCCCGGCTCATCGATCATGCCCGGCAAAGTCAACCCGGTCATGTGCGAGATGGCGGTGCAGGTCGCCTGTCAGTCATGGGCAACGACGCGGCGATCAACTTCGGCGTTCGGGGTGTGGGCTCGATCCTCGACTTAAACGTCGCCATGCCGATGATGGCGGACAACCTGATCGAATCGATCCTGCTCCTGCGGGCTTGCATGTGTTCACGGACAAGTGCATTGAGGGTCTCGAGCCCGACGCGAAAGCGCTGCGAGCTCGAGGGCTCGCTGGCGATGTGCACCTCGCTGGTGCCGGTCATCGGCTACGACAAGTCCGCGGCGATCGCCAAGAAGGCATACGCCGAGGGCAAGACGGTTCGTCAGGTGGCGATCGAGGACGGCGTGCTGAGCGCGGAGCAACTCAACGAATTGCTGGATCCGGAGAGCATGACGCGGGCCACTGAGCGCGCGCGCAACGAAGAGAAGTTAATTCAAACGATTGGATCAACGCCGACGACGATGAACAAGCAGTCCAAACGCGCCTATGGAGTGCCGAGGCCGGTGAAGGGATAACCGTAATCGGTACGCCCGGCTCAGACTCGTAGGCCCACTCGACCGGTCGGTACATCGTAAAGACCTCGCCAAAGAGAGGCTGACTGCTCCACGCGAACCGGCCCAGCCGTAGTGTGCTTCGCCTTCGAGTTGGATTGTCAGCCCCAGGATCATTTGATCGCCAAAGAGCGGGAACGCTCCTGCGTGATGACTAAAACCATCTACGATCAGGTCATCAACAAACTCACCTGAGGCATCGATAAGTTCACCCGCATGCACGGGTTGGTCATCGACACTGTCGCAGACTGAGACTGAATGCTCCCGTAAGCCACATCCTCCCGCCCTGCGGCAGAACTCTCAAATAGGAAATCGCAGGGCCTAGGACGGGCTCGCCGTTGCTTGAGGAGGCGTTATTCGCGCTCGAAACGGTGGGATGAAAAATGTCCCATCTTGGATCTCACCGTTCTCAAGCATCAAGTGAGGCCACCATACGAATTCTCGTCGCTGTTCAGGAAATGAACAACATCGGCTGCACTCGACATCCCACCGAGCACTACCGCCACAATCGCCTTGGCACCGACCTTCATTTTCTCCTCCTGTTTTCGGCTTTATGGAACCTTGTATGTACCTTACTTCCAAACAGCATGCGAAGAAGAGAATATTTCGTTCGGTAAGCAGGTAGGTATATCGTTTCTTGTAGTTGCGTTCAGGCATAGCCAGCCTGAACTATCGCAAATCCCGGCGTACATACCCGATCGCGAATCTCGTCCCTGAGTTCGGACACGAACGTGTCAACGCCAAGACGGGCTGATCCTCGATGCCGTAGCGGCATGGTCACGGTGTTCTGCTCGGCTTCCTGCTCGCCCACGATCAGGTTGATCGGGATCTTGCGGGTCGTGCCGGGCGGATCTTCTTGCCCATAGTCGCGTTTGAGTCGTCGGTTCGGTGCGCAAAAGGTCCTTGCGCATCGCCTCGAGCTTCTTGGCGTAGTCGATGACCTTTCGCTCACCGGGATAATGTTCACCTGCACCGGTGCGAGCCAGGTGGGGAACGCTCCGGCGTAGTGCTCGATCAGGATCGCGGAACCGCTCGTGCGGCCAGCGGGCGGTGGATGCAGTACGGCGTTTTCTCCTCGCCGTCGCTGTCGGTGTACACGAGGCCGAACCGCTTTGGCACCGCGAAGTCGAGTTCGGTTGGTCGTCGCGGTAAATTCGCGCTGGTGACCGTACGGAACCGTAGTCCACCTTCGGGCCGTAGAACGCCGCCTCGCGCGCTCCATGGTGTAGAGAGACCGAGTTCCTCCGAGGCCTCCTGAACCACTTTCTCGGTGAACGCCCAGCCCTCCGGGTCGTCCACGTACTTGTCGCCCTTCTTCGGGTCGTCCGGGTCCCACTGGCTCAGACGCAGGTAGTAGTCTTCGAAGCCGAAGAGGTCGTAGTAGGTCTTGTGCAGGTCCATAACCGCCTTGAACTCGTCCTTGAGTTGCTCGGGCGTCACGTAGATGTGCGCATCGTTCATGCACATGCCGCACGCGGTCAGGCCCTGCAGCGCACCGCCCGCTCGAAGCGGTAGCACCGTACTCACTGATGCGCAGCGGCAGGTCGCGGTACGAATGCTTCTGCGCCTTGAAGATCATGTGGTGGTGCGGGCAGTTCATCGGCTTGAGGTAGTACCGCTCGGTTGGGTTCTCGTCGCCCTCACCACCGCCGTCCGGGCCCTCCTCGTACAGTTCCATCGGCGGGAACATCGAGTGCTTGTACAGCGGCAGGTGCCCGGAGGTGTAGTACAGCCCTCGCGTGATCTCCGGCGTGGACACCTTGTGGTACCCGCCGCAAGCTCCATTTCGTACGCCAGGCTTCTCGAACCGTGCCGGATCGCCGCGCCGTTGGGCAGCCACAGCGGCAGCCCCTTGCCGACCTCATCGGCGATCGAGTAGATGCCGAGTTTCTGTCCGAGGATGCGGTGATCGTTCTTCTTTGCTTCCTCGACCGCCTGCGTGGGCTTTCAACTCGTCCTTCGACTCAAAGGCATAAGCGTAGATACGCGTCATCTGCACGTTTCGTCGCCACGCCAGTATGCGCGGCGAGCGAGTGCGAACTTGAAACAGTCCGGACGCAGGTTCTTGGTGTTCTCCACGCGGCCCTTCGCACATGTCCACGAACGGGCCGTTCGTGTAGAACCCGATCGTATCGAATCCCTTTGTCGTGCAGTTCCTTGCGGTACTCGACCTTGTGGGGCTCGCCCATCTCGGTCAAGCGTGCGATCGCCTGCTCAAACGGCAGATCCTCCTGCACGAACGGCTGGTCTTCGCGGCAGATCTTCTGCATCCGCTTCTGGATACCCTTGAGATCCTCGTCGGTCAGAACGACGCCTTCGGGGAACAGAAAATCGTAGTAGAACCCGTCGTCGATCGGCGGGCCGAAGCCAAGCTTTCGCCGGGTACAGGCTCCTGTACCGCCTGCGCCCAGGACATGCGCCAGGGAGTGACGGAGCGCAGAGGGTCCGAGTTCTTGTCGACGGTGCGCTCGATGACCGGCATCGCGGTTCCTTTCCTCACCGGCTCACATGACGCGCCGGCGACGGACGGCGACCGCGTTTTTGCCCGCGGCCGCGGTGGTTGGAAGGCGGGTGCAGCGACACACCCAGGGCGGGATCCTACCCGGTGTCCCTGATTGATGCCCACTGGAGGCGACCGCTGCTCCGCCGCGGCTACACTTGCCCGTGCGCGTCAGTTACCACGATGACTATGTGATCCCACTGCCCCCGGCACTCGTTCCCGATGCCGAAGTTTTCGGCAGCGCGGGACCTGCTCGTGGAGGAAGCGATCGTCAGCCCCGACAACATCACGCGCCAGAGGAGGCCGACTGGGACCTGCTCGGGCTCGTTCACACCCGGTATCTGGAGTTCCGCTGCGGCTCGATGGCCATGTCCGCCATCCGCCGGATGGGCTTTCCCTGGACCCAGGCATTGGTCCGACGCTCCGGCTCGCGGTTCAGGGCACGGTCAACGCGGCGGATGGCCCTCGAAGACGGCATGTCCGGCAATCAGGCGGCACGCACCACGCCATGCCCGACCACGCCCAGGGCTTCTGCGTCCTCAACGACACCTTGCGATCCGGTTCCTGCAGGAATCCGGCCTGATCCGAGCATTGGTCATCGACCTGACGTCCATCAGGGCAACGGCACCGCGAAGATCTTCGAGCACGACCAGAGCGTCTACACCTTCTCCGTTCACGGTGAGAAGAACTTCCCGCTCCGCAAGGAGCGCTCGACCCGCGATGTCCCGCTCCCCGACCACATGGAAGATGCGGACTATCTCAGGGCTATCGACACGCACTTACCGTCGGCCCTGAACGAATCCGAGCCGGACATCGTGTTCTATGTGCAAGGCGTGGACATCGTGAAGGCGACAAGTTCGGTCGCCTGAACGTGACCGCGGGTGCCTGCGGGCACGAGACGAGCGGGTGATCCGGTCCGTGGTCGAACGCGGCATTCCGCTTGTGTTGTTGCTCGGGGCGGGTACGCCGCCACGCCCGGCGACCGCTGACCTGCACGCGGAAATGCACCGGGCTGCCGCCTCGCTCGGACTACAGCCCGCGTCCTGAGCCGCCCGATCGGGTAGAACACCCGCGTGGCCCTCGACGGGGCGCGTGTGCAACTGACCGACCTGACAGACCAGCAGGCTCGTCGACCGGGCCAACGCCGGCGAAGCCGCGGCGTTCGACACCCTCTACCAACGCTACAAGGACTGGGCCTTCCGGCTCGCCCTGCGTGAGACCGGTCGCGACGAGGCCTCGCGGCCGACGCCGTGCAGGACTCGTTTCTTTACCTGCTCAAAAGTTCCCGGCTTCGAACTGCAGGCCAAACTGACGACTTTCCTCTACCCTGTCGTCAAGCACAACGCCCAAGCGCCGACCGCAAACGCCGACGCAAGACGCCGAGCGGTCCGCAGACCGATTCCGCGGATGAGACCGACTCAGACCCGGAACCCGACAGGCTCGACGGCCTCCGATCGATTCTTGACACCGGAGCACCAGCGAGAGGTCGTCTTTATGCGATTTCTCGATGACATGTCGCTCAACGAGATCGCTCTGGCTCTGGGCATCCTGCTCGGGACGAAGTCCCGCCTGCACCACGCGATCGGGGCACTCCGGGAGCCGGCCTGTCGCGTACTTCGGTATTGACCCATAAGCCCTGATTTCCAGACCAATAGGTCGCGATTCACAGATTTTCTTGACGGGCGCGAACTTCCCGCTGCCCGAGATGCCTTCACGAAAGAGCAGACGATGACCCCCTCCCGAACAACCCGATCCGAAACGACCGGCCAGCTCCGAGGAGAGCCTCCCCGGCCCGCTTGAGGCGGATCTGCGTCAGGCCTGCGTCCGGATGAGGTCGATCTGCCCAGCCGCGTCGATGAACGGGTGCTCAGTGCCTCGGCGGAACACTTTGCCTCGTTCGGTGCGAAGGACCAATCAGATCAGCCAGACCGGGAATTCAAGCCCGGTGTGCTCGCGTGGATCACCGGTCGCCCGCTGACCAGCGGCATCGGCGGCGCTCTGCTCGCCGCGTCGCTCGCGATCGCCTTGATCGTCGGTGTCCCGAATTCAACCGGTCCTTCCGCCGGCCGATCGGTCGCGATGGATCAAGCACTGCCGAGCGAAGACGCTGCGGCGCCGTCCGCTGCGTCGCTTGCGCGACCTCGCGTCGGAAACCGCCGGTTCGATGGAAGCTCCGGCGATGCCCGAGCGGTCTGCCCTCGCAGCGCCCGGAGCCAGAAACGATCTGGCCGAGGTCGAGTCCGCCGACTCCATCCTGATGGACGCCCTGCGTACAAAGTCGCTGAACTCGGCGACCTCGACGCAGACGGCAGGATCACCATCGCTGATGCTCTGCTGCTCGCCCGAGCGGTCGAGCGCAACGAGGTGCCATCCATCACCGGCCTCGACCTGGTCGCCGACGGACGCCTCGACCGCGCCGATGCCGACGCGATCGCCCGACTGGCGGTGCGTCTCACGCCACCGACCACCGACAAACCCAATACGGAAGGAGCATCCTGAAATGCTTCGTCACAGCCTCATCGCAATCGCACTCATCGCGCTCTCGTGCGGCGCGTTCGGCTTCCGAGCGCACGCCGTCGCGACACAGGACACCGAGAAGGTCCGCTTCGGCGTGCTCGATATCGCCGTGCAGATTCCGAACGGCGGAACTCGGCGCGTACCAGATCGACCTCACCCCCTGCCCGACCTGCCCACACGCGTCCGCGTCGTCGGCATCGAGGGCGGCGAGCACGAAGCGTTCAAGACGCCCCGTTCTACGACCCGCAGGCAATCGGCAACGAACGCGTCATCCTCGCGGCGTACTCGACCGCGCCGGAACTGCCGACCGGTCGCTCGCGTATCGCCAGAGTCCACTACGAGATCACCGGCGAGGGTGACCTGCCCGCGCCGGTCCAACTGATCATCGTCCGCGAAGCGCGACAGACCGCGACGGCAACGCGTTCGATGTCCCCTTCCTCCTCTCCTCCAGCCCGGGAGTCCAGCCATGACTCGCACCCGTCCCCTTGTTCTGATCGCCACGCTCTCTATCGCCTGCACACTTGTCGCGTGCGATGCCGAGCCCAAGCAGGTCGAAGCCGCGTCCGCCCGGACTGTGACGGTGGAGACCCCGAAGGCCCAAAGACTTTCAGACCCTTCGGCACCGAAGGCCCGAAGCACAAGTAATCGCCGCACGCTGCACCCCAGTTCTCCCGAGCAAAGGAGCGACCATGACCACGCCACCCGACAAACCGACCCCGCCCACCGCGCCGAACCGCCGACGCAGGATCATCATCACTTCGGTGCTGCTCTCCGCCGTAGCCATCGGCGGCGTGATCGCCGCGTGCAGTTCGCAGGGTACGGCACGGAAAAACTCGGTCGCCGTTGCCCCGGGGAGAGTCGCAAAACGAGATCGGCGGCTGGGCGCCTCCATCTGCTCCAAGCGAAGAGAGTCTTCGGTCGTACTACATCGACCCGAGCCTAATTGCGGAAGTTTGAAGCGGCCCCGGAGCCTACTTCCGGGCTTTCGTTTGATTATGACCTTACTGACTTGGCAGTAGAACGCCGGAGTCGCGAGATCCGTCCTAACGAGTTGGCCTCCGGCGGCGGTGGCGGCCAAGCCCCCACCGCACCCTCCTTCGTCGCGCTCCCGGCGAAGAACTCTGGATCATCTCGCACGCCCGAGACCGGTCAGGCCCGCCCGCGCACTTTCGCCCGACGACCCCGGCTCCGGCTGCCTCGTCGGAATCGTGCCCGGTCAGACGCAGCAGATCCCGATTCCGCTCGAGCACACCGAAGTCGGCGCAAACATTCGCGGCTACATCGGCGCGGTAGGCGTGCAGCAGCAGCTCCACAATCCCTTCGACACCAAGATCGAAGCGGTCTACGTCTTCCGCTGCCGCAGAACAGCGCGATCAACGAGCTTCTCATGACCGTCGGCGATCGGACCATCCGCGGCATCATCCGCGAACGCGAAGAAGCCGAGGAGATCTACGCGAACGCTCGCGCCCGTGGTCATGTCGCCTCGCTCATGACGCAGGAGCGACCGAACATCTTCACCCAAAGGTCGCCAACATCGAGCCCGGCAGACCATCGACATTGACATCACCTACTTCCAGACGCTGCGCTACGACAACGACGCGTGGGGAGTTTGTGTTGGTGGTCGGCCCCGCTTCAACCCTCCGGATCGACCGACGGCATCGGTGCCGCGCCTCGGGCAGCAACCCCGGTCAGGCCGGACAGGCCACGCAGATCAGTTACCTCGCCCCCGATGAGCGCAGCGGGCGACATCGGCCTGACCGTTGAGATCGACGCGGGCATGCCCATCGGTCGCATCTCGTCTCGCTCGCACGTGATCGAAGTCGACGCGCCGACTCCACCCGCAACCGTCCGCCTCGTGTCGACCGACACGATCCCCAACAAGGACTTCGTGCTCCGCTACGAGGTCGCCTCCAGCGACATCCGAAGCGGCGTGATCACCCACGACAACGGCGACGGCACCGGCATCTTCAGTCTGATGCTCGTTCCGCCCGCCGAGGCCATCGAGCAGCCCGTCGAACTCGTCTTCGTCCTCGACTGCTCGGGCTCGATGAGCGGCAAGCCGATGGAGCAGTCAAGAACGCCATGCGCGCCCTGCGGTCCATGCAACCGGGCGACACCTTCCAGATCATCCGTTTCGCCGAACGCCTCGCAACTGGGCAGCGAACCCGTCGAAGCGACACAGAGGAACATCGAGCGCGGCCTGGACTACATCGAGAGCCTGAGAGGCGGCGGCGGCACGATGATGATCGAGGGCATCAAGGCCGCGCTCGACTTCCCGCACGACCCCAGCGACTCCGCTACGTCGTCTTCCTGACCGACGGCTACATCGGCAACGAGTCCGAGATCCTCGGCGCGATCCACGACAGCTCGGCCCGGCCCGCGTCTTCTCATTCGGCGTCGGTGCTCGCCCAACCGCTACCTCATGGCTGCATGGCCAAACTGGGCAACGGCTGCGCCGCGTTCCTCGGGATCAACGACCCGGCCGTGGACGTCATGGACGATTTCTTCGAGCGGATCAGCCATCCCGCCATGACCGATCTCGCGATCGACTTCGCGGGCGCGGAGGTGGACGGCGTCTACCCGCGTCGCCCTGCCGATCTCTACGCCGGTCGCCCGGTCATCATCACCGGCCGCTACCAGGGCTCACTCCCCGCGAGATCGCGCCGTGCACGGTCGCCTCGGCGAAGAGCGCAGCCTGCTGATCCCGGTGCGGAACGCAGCGGACGAGGGTGAACGCTTCGACGCCCTCGCCGCACTCTGGGCGCGTACCAAGATCGCCGACTTGTCCGAACAGATGACCTGGACTCGCGATCAGGACACGCACCGGACTCGCCGGCGAGATCGAACGGGTCGCACTCGCACAACCTGATGAGCGCGTACGGCGTTCGTCGCGGTGGACTCACTCACGATCACCGAGGGCAGCCACGGCGTGACAGTCCCTGTCCCGGTCCCCGTGCCCGACGGCGTTCGCTACGACACCACGGTGCCGAGCGGATCGATCACCAACTAATCGAACCGATTTTCAGCGTGCTTCGACGGGCTGATCCGTGAGACCGAGTTCCTCCTTGGTCCACGGATTGGTCACGAAGCAGGCCCGGCCGATTTTGATGATGTAGTCCTGGTGGTAGCCCTCGGCGTCGTAAAATTCCTGGCCTCTTCCACCTCGGTGACGATGGGCTTGAGAAGCGATCGGAGGCGTTGGTTCTTCGATTTTCGCCTCCGCCGCCCGCTTCTGGGCCTCGCTGGTGTAGTAGATGCCCGAACGGTACTGCTCGCCGATGTCCGGGCCCTGGCGGTTGAACGGGTCGGGTCGTGCATCGTGAAGAACGCCTCGAGCAGACGCTCGTACGAGATCCGGTTCGGGTCGAAGACCACCTTCACGCTCTCGGCGTGCCCGGTGCTGGACAGCACCGCTCAGGTCGGGTTCTCGGTGGTGCCCTGCTGGTAGCCGCTGATCGCGTCCAGCACGCCCGGACCCATCTGGAAGTAGTGCTCCACGCCCAGAAGCAGCCCGCGGCGAAGTACGCGGTCTCGGTCTTCACAGGCTTGCTGGCCTCCGGAACCTCTTGCCCCTTCTCGACGAAGGTCAGCGACGCCGAGTTGAGGCAGTGGCGCTCGCCGGTCGGGGAGGCCGTCGTTAAAGACGTGGCCGAGGTGCGAGTCGCACCGGGCGCAGTTGATCACGGTCCGGCTCATGCCGTACGAGTTGTCGGGGCGTTCGGTCACGTGCTCCGGGTCGTAGGGCTGGAAAAACTCGGCCAGCCGGAACCGGAGTCGAACTTGTGCTCGCTGGAGAACAGCGGCAGCCCGCACGACGCAGGCATAGAAGCCCTGCTTCTTGTTGTCGAGGAGTGCCACAGAATGCCGGCTCTGTGCCGGACTTCTGGGTGATGCGATAGGTCTCTTCGTCGAGCTTCTCGACCAGCGGCCTCTTCTGCTCGTCGGTGAGCGGCGTGATGTCGTAGCCCGACTTGCTGTACTGCGGAAAACTCTGCGGACACGGTGCGTCCCTTCTGTGCCCATCAGCGCCGTTCGGAACCATCGCCGCGGCAGCAAAGACGGCGGCGAGAAACCCTACGGAGAACAATAATTCGAACGATCATCTGAACCCTTCCGGAAGAAACGGGCACTGGCGGCTGCCAAAGCCCTCACAGACGAGTTCGTCTGCCCTCGGATCAAGATTCCGAGGCACCGGACTATTTCGGGGGTCAGGGCGGATTTCCACGCGTGACGCGACAATCGGCGGACAAGATCCAAAACGAACAAGGCCCGATCCACTGGACCGGGCCTCGAAAGCTGATCGGATTCGAACCGACGACATTCACGTTGGCAACGTGACGCTCTACCACTGGTTTACACCTGCGGGTGTTCCGGCCGCTGGATCAACCATTCGGCCGGGCCGGAAAATATTGTCGGCCGGCAGGCGTGTCAACTGAATCGCCCTTGCCGACCGCCCTGTGGACAAGAATCGGCGGGTCGGCGGGTTACCGGGCGGCGACGGAGTCGTCCGCCGGGGCCGCGCCACCTGCCTCGTCCAGCAGACGCTGAAGTTCGCCGGGCGTGAAACCATCCACCGTCCGAGGCTGGTCGAAGTCCGGACCGTAGACCACCCACGCGGGGATACCGGTCTTACCCACCTGCTCCTTCAGGAACCGCTTGACCTCCGGGCGGTCAGTCCGCCTCGAAGATCACCACATCGTCCTCGCAGGCGTGATTTGACGGGCTCGGGCTCAAGGACAGTCTTCTTGAAGGCCTTGCAAGTCACGCACCAGTCGGCGGTGAAGTCCACGAACACGGCCTTGCCCTGATCGAGGGCTTGCTGCAGGCCAGCCTCGGAAAACTCCAGCCAGACCCCGGAGACCACTCTGGCTTCGCCGCCGGCCGAGGCCTCGGCAAGGAGTCGCTGACGCTGCTCGTAGTCGGTGCGCGAGGTCTCAATGAGATTGTTCATCCCGAGGACCGCCCCGCGATGACTCCCAGACCGACCACCCCTGACGACTCTCGCACGGCGACGGACTTGGCGACCTTCCGCGCCAACCAAGACAACAATGCCTGCGGCCACGATGAGCAGCAGCGCAACAAGCCACTCGATATCCGAGGCCAGGTAGGGCCGGTTCTTCAGCAGAGTCTTCAGCCCGGTCGTGGCGAAGAAGGCACCCGCCGCGAGCATCAGCAGGCCCATGGACTTTAACCATTTCGCCGGCCGGACCGGTCTGGGGCACCTTCTTCACGAGCCGCCGGGTTGGCCGAAAGCACGAGGTACGGAGCCGCCACGCCAACGCCCAGCCCGACGAAGACGATCATCACGGTCGATGCCGGCAGAGCCGTGCCGCCCGCCAGCAGGCCACCAACGATCGGCCCGAAGCACGGTAGACCGAGCACGGCGGTCATCACGCCGAACAGGAACGAACCCGAGGGCGAGTCTGCCTTGGGATTGAACATGTAGGTCGACTTGGGCAGCGAGATCGTGAACAGCCCCATGATCCCCAGCCCCATGAGGACGATGATCAGGCCCATGCCGAGGGTTACCGGCCACAGACTGAAGACCGTGGACGGGTCGATGCTGTTGGCAGTCGCGGCGACGGGGATGCCGACGCCGATCCAGAACGCCGCGACACCGGCAGCCATCCAGAGCCGAGCAGCAGCGTCCGCTTGCGATCGGACTGGGCGTGCTGCGACAGGGTCATGATCTTGATGGGGATGACCGGCAGCACGCAGGGCATCAGGTTCAGCGCGCCCCGCCGATGAAACTGGCGAGGAAGAGCGAGAACAAGTGGCGCCGATGTCGAAGCCGAACAGGGAGCGGGATGGCGCTACAGGCGACATCGCCGGCGGCTGACACAAGATCGCCCGGTTCATCGCCAGACGCCTCCTCGGGCACGGCCTTGAATTCGGCCATCCCGTCGAAGATTTCGTCGATTTCAGCAACAGAAACCGAGGTGGCCCCAGCCTCCAGAACGGTGAAGTGACGTCGAACTCCGGAAACTCGGGCGCGAGGCACGAGGTGTCGTCACAGGCCTGGTACGCGAGAGCGACGGTGATGGTCTGCTCGCCGAGAGGAGCATCTTCGGCGATCGTCACCGGCAGATAGAAGACCGCCGTGTCGGCGTAGGTCGGCTTCTTGACCGTCGGCTGAGCACCCGTGGGGTCAGCCACCGTTGCCTGATACAGGCTCGGGCAACTGGAGTGCACGCGTGATACTGGCCCATTCGGGCGCGTCAGAAGCGAGCCCGATCTCGGTTCGAACCGCGAAGTCAAAGTCCGGCCCAAGATCCGCGTGGCCCGCGACCGGCCATGTGTGGAAGCCGTTTCGGTGGGTCAGCGTCACCGCGATCGGGAGGATCTCCCCACGGGCGATCGACGACAACTTGGCCTGAACCGATGCCTCGACCTGGGGCTGGTCGCCGCCGAAGGCCGGTCCACCGGCGGGCCGCCAAACTGGGCCATCGCGCGGGCGCGCCGAGCCGCAAACGCCATCGCGACGGCGAGAACGAAAGCCGAGCGAAGCGAGTTGAGAACACCTTTAAGCGTGCCCGCATGCGGGTCCTCCAGCAGATGACGGACGGTCTGGACATGTCGAGAGAGTGTAATCCTCCCCGGGCTGGATTGTTCCACGCCCGAACCTAGTCAGGTGCCCTGCTCCGGGCGGGCGGGCCTCAAGTCGGCCCGCGGGGTGGTCGATAGTCCGGATAAGGCGGATTCCGGCCTGTGGAGCGATGCGCATGAGCGATGTGCTCGACCAATCTGATATCGATGCCCTGCTCTCCGCTGTGGACGACACAGAGGTCGAGGAGCAACGGTCCGCGACACCCATCTTCTCGCGCCATCGCAAGGATCGAGAACGTCGAAGTCCGCGACTACGACTTCAAACGCCCCGAGCGGGTCTCGAAGGATCAGATGCTGGCCCTGCAGACCCTTCACGAGGCCTTCGCCCGGTCCTACGGGCGTCCTTGTCCGGATTGCGGACGATCGTGGAAGTCAAGGTCGCCTCCTGCGAGTGAGATGACCTGGAGCTCATCGCCGGCCTGCCGAACCCGACGAGCCAACCTGCTCGAGGCCGAGCCGCTGGAAGGGCAGATTCGCCCGAGATCAGCCCGCTGATCATCTACCCGATCATCGATCGCCTGCTCGGCGGCACCAACACCGAACTGTTCATCCCGCAGCGTCCGCTGACGATGATCGAGAACCGCTGATCCACAAATCCTCGACCGGGCGGTCGAAGGACTCCGGGAGGCCTGGGAGTCGATCCGGCGCCTCGTTCAGCGTCACCGGGGCGAGTCGAACCCCAACTCGTGCAGATCGTCCCCCGAACGAGGTGGCCATCGTCATCGGTTTCGAGATCAAGATGGCCAACCGGGCCGGCACGATGAACCTGTGCATCCCGTACGCGGTGATCGAGCCGCTGATGGAAGACCTCGCGGCTCAGAGCCTGGTTTAGTTCGGCCCGCATGAAAGGCAGCCCGGAATTCAGCAACCGCCTTGAGTCCAAACCGCGGGCAAGCCTCGAAGTCTCGGGCACCCTTGCTCGCACCAGTATTTCCCTGCAAGACCTGCTGAACATCGAGGTCGGAGACCTCATCGCCACCGACACCCCGCGGCCGACCCGGTCACGATCGAAGTCGAGGATGAGCCCAAACTCTTGCTCACATTGGGCAATAGGGGCAAGCGGGCCCTTCGCGTCATCAGCCCGATCGACGCCAACCGCATGCGAACGCTGCGCCCCTGAGGCCCGATCTCTCATCTTATTATTTGACCGTTGACGGTCTGAACGGGTACCATGATCGAACGATCACTTCTCACGGGCGACGGGTTGTCGCCTCTGAAAGGTATTCATTGATGCGCATGTGGTTCGCGGACATGACTGGTGAAATTGGCAACATGCTTTGTCGCTACGGGAGACGCGGGATGACCTGATCTTCAGGCACAGACCGCGAGACCAAACAGGTCTCTCCCGAGGGCTCGGTAACGGGTCCATCGGTCTCAGCGGACCACGGGTGTCGTCAGACACGCGTGGCCTGTTTCTGGGCCAGTCCTCCCCACTGTTTCGTGCGGCGAACCCGCCGCGACAACCAGACATCTCAACCAAAACCCGAGACCGGAGCGGCCGCGGCGGGCACGAGCAAAACCATGAACAGTCAAGAAATGTTGCGCCTCATCGAGTCCATCGCGCGATCGCGGCGTGGAACGCGAGATCCTGATCGGCGACCTCGAGCAGGCGATGATCACCGCCGCGGAAGTACTACAACTCAATCGACATCGAGGAATTCAACTGCACCATCGACCGGATCACCGGCGAGATGTCCCTGACCCGCCACGGTGAGCCGCTGGACATGTCCCCCGAGGCCTTCGGACGCATCGCGGCTTCCACCTTCAAGCAGGTGATGATCCAGAAGTTCCGGGAGGACGAGCGCCAGTCGATCTACGACCAGTTCATCAAGCGGGTCGGCGAGTGCGGCCACCGGCGTCGTGCAGCGCTACGAGGGTGGCTCGCTGGTGATCACCATCGACCGGGCCGAAGGTTTCATGCCCCGCTCAGAGCAGATCCCCGGCGAGCAGTTCCACCCCGGCGACCGGGTCCGAGTCCTGATCCTCGATGTTCGAGCGGTGGGCAATCAGTCAAGATCGTTCTGTCTCGCGCGCACCTGAGTTCATCAAGAAACTCTTTGAGGTCGAGGTACCCGGGGTTTCGGCTGCGTCATCGAGATTAGGCGATGGCCCGCGAGGCCGGATACCGCACCAAACTTGCCGTCAGTTCGATCGACTCCAAGGTCGACGCCGTCGGTGCCTGCGTGGGCGTTCGCGGCTCGCATCAAGAACATCGTCGATGAACTCAACGGCGAGAAGATCGACATCGTCCGCTGGAACGAGTCCAGCCAGATCCTGATCCAGAACGCCCTGAAGCCGGCCGAGGTCGTTGAGGTCTCGCTCTGCTTCGAACTTGGCGTGCCACGGTGGTCGTGAACGATGACCAGTTGTCACTTGCAATCGGCAAGCCGCGGGCAGAACGTCCGCCTCGCCGCCCGCCTGACCGGCTGGGATGTCGACATCCTGACCCCCGAAGAATTCAACAAGGGCCTGGACGCGATGGCCGAGACGCTCCGCAGCGTCGAAGGCGTCACCGAAGAACATTCGACCGCCTCGCGGCGCTCGGCATGATCAGCGTTTCGATATCGAAGAAGTCGGTGTCGACGTGCTGGTCGCGAGATCGAGATGGACGAAGCCGTCGCTCAGGCGGCGGTCGAAGCCGCCTCGGCCCGCGCAAGGTCATCGCCGAGCAGCAGGAACGCGAGAAGGAAGAGGCCGAGAAGCGGAAGGCCGAAGAGGCCGAAGCGGCTCGACGCCTTCTGGACGGCGATCTCGACTCGGCCGGCGACGCCGACATGGCCGCCGCGGCCATCCTGGGCCTCGGTTCTGCCGAGAAGAGCGACGATTCCTCTACCCCGAAGTCACCGAGGGACGACGACGCGTGCCGAGGCCATCCTTTCGGGTGACCTGGACAGCGAGAAGAAAGAAGACTGATTTCATCACGGCCACCGCCGCGACAGACCAGAACCGCCCGGATCGACCGGGCAACTTAGAACGAAGACCGACGCAGTTCGAACGCTGGAGAACACTTGCCAAAGCCAAGCGAGTACATGAGATTGCCAAGACCCTTGGAGTGAAATCCAAGTCGATCGTCACCAAGTGTGAAGCCGAGGGCATCCCCGGTATCACCAACCACATGTCGAGCGTATCGGCAGGGCTGGAGGCGACGATCCGCGAGTGGTTCGCAAGCGGCGAAGCCGAGGGCGAAGCGCGGCACGGCGGTCGAAACAGCGGAACGAGTCGATCTGACGAAGGCACGGGTCAGAAGCGTGCCGCCGCCAAGAAGAAAGCCGTCGAGCGATGCGGATGATTCCGATTCGGGCAGCACCGCGACCGCTGTAAGAGATGCCCCGGAGCCTGAAGGCGGCGCCCAGCCAGGAAAGCGACTCCGGCTGAACCGGACGACGAACAGCCGCAAGAGAATGAGTCGGGGACAGCGACGCCGTCAGCAAGAAGCCGCCCTTCGGCACCGGCCAAGAAGCCCGAACCCGTCGCCGCTCCAGACGCCCCGTCGAGGCACCGAAGAAGCCCGAGGCCAAGAAGCCGGAGACTCCGAGTGAGCCGTCGGTCCAGAAGCCCGCAGCGGAGACGCCGGAGAAGTTCGAGAAACCGGCTACAGAGCCGGTGATGAACGTGCCGTCACGTCCGAAGGTCATCGCTCCGGCCGGGCCCACGATCAAAGATATCGAGAAGAACAAGGCCAAACTCAGCGGTCCGAAGGTCATTCGCGTCGAAACCCCGGACGTCATCGAAGCTGCCGCGTCAGCGTCGCAGCCACGACGGTCCGTCCATCCCGATGTCGCGCGGCCTCGCGGCGGCGGCGGAGCCGGTGGTCCCATGATGCCCCCGACGAAAGCGGGCTGGCGGAATCGTCGACGCGGTGGCGGCGGCGCGAGACCACGTCCACTCCAGGGACCGGCCGACGCGGCCGCGGCCCTGGGAGCAGCAGCGGCGGGCGGAACTGGCGTCATCAGGACCTTGTCGAACGCGAGGAGCGGCTCAGCCGGGCCGATGGTTTCTGCGCCGCCGTCGCGACCAGAAGGCCCGCGACGGTTCGGGCGAGTGCGCAGAAGGCACAATCGGCCGCCGAAACCGGCGGCACGGTGAAGATCAGCGCGCCCTTCACGATCAGGACCTCTCCGCCGCGACCGGCGTGAAGGGTGCCGACATCGTCAAGAAGCTCTTCATGCAGGGCGTGATGGCGAGCATCAATTCATCGATCGAGCCGGAGAAGGCTCAGGAACTCATGATCGAGTGGGACATCGAGCTCGAAGTCACCGAGCAGGCCACCGGTGCCGCCGCGGTTCTTGAAGAGCTCCAGAAGCGCGAGGTCGCCGACGAACAGTCCCGCTTCCCGGTTGTCACGATCCTCGGCCATGTCGACCACGGGAAGACGTCGCTGCTCGACTACATCCGGAAGGCGGATGTGGCGGCGGGCGAAGCCGGCGGCATCACCCAGGCGACATCGGCGTTCCTTGTTGATGTCAACGCCGGTCAGCGCCGAGAAAGTCTGCTTCCTCGACACGCCCGGCCACGAAGCATTCACCGAGATGCGATCGCGCGTGCGAGCATGACCGACATCGTGGTGCTGGTGATCGCGGCCGACGACGGCGTGATGCCCCAGACCATCGAGTCGATCAATCACGCCAAGGCGGTGGACGTCCCGCTGCTGGTCGCGCAACAAGATTGACCTTCAGGGCGCGAACAGCAACGAGAACATCCAGCGGATTTACGGCCAACTCGCCGAGCACGGCCTCAACCCAACCGAATGGGGCGGCGAGACCGAGGTCATCAAGGTGTCGGCCGAAACCGGCGAGGGCATCGACTCGCTGCTCGAAACACTCGCGCTGACCGCCGAGATCCACGAGTTCAAAGCGGACTTCTCCGGCGCGGCGACCGGTTCGGTCATCGAGTCGCGCATGGAAGAGGGACGCGGAGCAACCGCGAACATCCTCGTCCAGCAGGGCGAACCAAGGTCGGCGACTTCATCGTTGCCGGACGCGCGTTCGGTCGAGTGCGACATCACGAACGATCGCGGCGAGAGGTCAAGACCGCCGGCCCTTCGACGCCGGTGCAGATCTCCGGCATCGACGAGTTGCCCGACCCGGGGACAAGTTCTACATCGTCAAGACGCTCAAGCGTGCCGAACAGGCCGCCGAGCAGCGTCGAGAGGAAGACCGCCAGCGCAGCCGCAGCCGAAACTCACGCTGGATTCCATGTTCGCCTCAATGGACGAACAGGCGACGACCAAGGAACTGCTTGTTGTGCTCAAGGCCGATGTCCAAGGTTCGATCGATGCCATCAAGAAGTCGATCGAGGAGGTCTCGACCGACGAGATCAAGATCCGCGTGCTCCACGCGGCGGTCGGCGGCATCACCGAATCCGACGTCACGCTCGCGTCGGCGTCCGGCGCGATCGTCTTCGGGTTCAACGTCATCCCGTCCGCAAGGCCCGCCGCCGGAGCTGAATAAGGGCGTCGAACTGCGGTCGTACCGCGTCATCTACGACATCGTGGACGACGCGCAGGCCGCGCGTCGGCTCTCAGCCCCGAGGTCCGCGAAGAGGTGCTCGGACACGCCGAGGTCCGTCAGGTCTTCCGCATCACAAAGGTGGGATCGGTCGCCGGCTGCTACGTCACCGACGGCGTCATCGAGCGGAACGCTCATCCGCGTCACTCGCAACGACATCGTCATCGAGCAGGATCGCGTGCTGGAGCTTTCAAGCGGTTCAAGGACGACGCCAAGGAAGTCAAGGCCGGTCAGGAATGTGGCATGAAGATCGTCGGTTACGACGACATCAAGGAGGGCGATATCCTCGAGTGCTTCCGCAAGACCGAAGTCAAGCGGTTCTGATCTGAACCATGCACCTCGGAGCACTCCAGATCGAACTCATCGTCCGCGCGAGCGAATCGCTGAAGGACAAGCGTCGTGTGATCAAGTCGGTGAAGGACCGTCTTCATCGCGAGCAGATGATCTCCGTCGCAGAGGTCGCCACGCAGGATCACCTGCAGGTGGCAACGCTCGGCATCGCCGTGGCCTCTGAAGGCTCAGCGGTGCGCGGCGGTCCTCGACAGCGTCGTGTCGAAACTTGAGGAGCGCGTGCAGACCCGGCGCCGGCGAACTCACCTACGAACTTGGCTCGCAGTCACGACGAGTGATGGGCGCTGAGGAGATCCCGGTGACCGACCCCGAGGCCGGAAGAGCGGCCGTCGATGCGGAGATGTTGCGGCACGCCGAGACCGAAGGGTTTTCATCATGAGCCGTCGAGCCGACCAAATGTCCTCGGTGATCCACCGGCCGCACAATCCGTCCTGAACGCGGGCTTCGGTGACCCGCGTCTCGACGGGATTGATGCTGACGATCACCTCCGTCAAGGTCACCGCAGACCTGCGAACCGCGGTGCTCAATGTGAGCGTTCTTCCGCAGGACAAGGAGCGACGCGCCCTCGCCGGACTCAAGGCGGCGTCGAAGCATGCGAAGGCAGGTCGGCGACCTCGTCTCGGTGCATCGGCGCCCGAGCTCATATTCAAGATCGACAAGGCCGCCAAGCGTCAGGCCGAAGTACTCGACGCGCTCGCGAGTGCGAGCCGAGGAAGAGCAGCGCGCAAAGCTCGGCGAGGACGCCGAATCTGCCGACAACACCGAGCCCGCCCACGAACCGTCGAGGGAGCACCACCAGTGAGCGCAACCGAACAGGCAAACGCCTTTCAGACCGTCGTCGACCAGGCTCAAGGCAACGTACGAGCCCGCCGAAGCGAACACGGATCTCGAGCCGATCCGTCACCGTGTATTCGTTCCTGCTCTGGGACTGCACCACGAACCGCGCGGACAACGCCTTCAAGCGGATCGAGGAAACATACGTGGACATGAACGACCTCCGCGTCTCGCGCGGAGGAGATCATGGATGTGCTCGGCAAGACCTACCCGGACGCCGAGGAACGCGTCGCTCGACTGGCGTCGCTCCGCGACATCTACCTGCGAACACACGGTCTCTCTGGTCGCGGTCCGCGAGGGCGGCAAACGCGAAGTTCGGAAGTACGTCGACTCGCTCGACGGCATGCACCGTTCGTCTCGCGCGGGTGTGCCTCCTGGGAATGGATTGTCACGCCGTCCCGGTTGAGGAGCGTTTGCTCAACAGACATCAAAGCGGGCGTCTTCGAGCCCGAGACGCCGCTGGACAAAGCCTCGGGCACAATCGAACGCCATGTGAAAGCCAGTGAAGGCCTTGAAACCTACCTGGTCCTTCAGGCGTACAGTGAGGAGACGTCAGCGGACGGATCCGAACTCGCGGGTAAGCCGGCGAAGACAAGCAGGAAGTCGGGCTCGGGCAAGACTTCAAAGTCCTCGCACGACGACGCGGAAGAAGAAACCGCCAAGTCCTGACCGACGGCACTCAATCCGGAGAAGCACATGGCAACGCGACTGGGGGAATGACGATGCTCGCCGCGATGGTGACTCTGTGCTCGCTCAGTCACCCGTCCGCCGCCGAGCAGGTCGGCCCGGCACCGAGTCTCGAAGAACTGCTCGCGCAGGAGAATCGGAATGCCGAGCAGGGCGTTCAGGTGTCAGACGTACCGCTGCCCGAAACGATCGCGGATTGGGGAGCCCCACCGACGGATGCCGCGTGCCAACGCCTCGATCGACCAGATCCGTCAGGAACTGATTGGAGAACTGCCCGACACCGCTGATCGGGCGAACCCGTCCGACGCAGACGCAACGCGGGCCACGGAGATTCTCCGGCAGGCCCAGAAGTTCATCGAGACCGGTCGCTCGAGTGCAGCAATCGCCGCTCTGCGACAGTCTCTGCGTTTGGACCCCTCGTCGGTTCAGGCGTGGCGTCAGCTGGCTTGCTGCTGACCAGCAGCAGAACCCGATCGCCGCGAAGGCCGCGTTCGCAGAAGCGATCGCGCTCGGTGATCGCGAACCGCTGACCCTGATCCGCTACGGATTGCTGGCGTCCCGTTTTCGCGAGGATCCGCTCGCCGCAACGGCCCTGCTCACGGCCTTGACGAATTCGGATCAGCCGGCCGACGAAGGTGCCCTTCTGCTCACACGGACCACCCTGGCGGATGTGCTCCTGCGTCTCAGGTATGTGTCCGAATCCGTTCGGGCGTTCGAGGTTCTTCTGGAACCCGCCCACCTTTGAGCCCGAAACCGAGTTCCGGATCCGAGATCAACGAGGTCTACCGCGATCGACGCCGATCCTTCTCCGTGCGTCGGAGGCGGCGCGCACAGCATCGGGAGATCGGGCTGTCCAATCGTTTTCTCGAAGCAGCAGCAGCCTCCCGGGGCCGACGAACACTGGGAACTGACTGCTGCTGCTACACGCTGCTTCGCGTCGGCGTCCAGTCGCCGCCGCGTCGCTCGTCGCCGCGCACGTTGCTCGGTCGATACCGAGGCCGAGACGATCGACCTGCTCCGATACGTCGCAACGCAATCGGGCTACGGACCGGAGATCGAAGCGGCCTTGAGAAACTCCTACGAATCGATCCCGCGTCAAGAGCAGGCCACCGCCCGGCAGAAGTTCGCCCTCGCGTTCCCGCGCCGGGCAGAGCCCGGCAGAACAGACGGCCTCGCTGCTGGATCACCTCACGCGCACCTGCTCGACTTCGGTGTTCTCATCGAACTCGTCCGCTGCGGCGACCCTTCGGCGATCAATCGGCTTATTCGAATACACCCGGCGATGGAGCCGCAGATCAGCCGTATCGCGCTCGACGCTGGCGCGTGTTCCGAAGAAGCCGAAGGCCCGCTCGCGATCCGTGCAGCACTTCGAGCCGGGCATTTTCATCGTGCGCGGCGCCGCTCTTGAGGATGTCGACGCGCCTCGTACCGACTTCACATGCTGGCAGCTGAGTCGAACTGCCGCGCAGGCCGCTCGTGGATCGCAAGCCGATGCCCTGCTGACCGTGCGGCTGCCGATGCCCAGACCGCGGCCGACCGAGTCGCGACGGCCTACGCGATGCTCGTGAGACAACGATCACGCGAAGCGCTCGGCGCACTCGAGGACCCGTCGCTGCAACGGGATGGGGCCGGCGACATCCTTTCGCGTCGGTCGTATCCGGGCCCTTCACGCGATCGGCGACCACGCCCGAGCGCTGCAGGCCGCTCAGGAGTCGCTGCAACACGGGGCGGGATGCTTCCGGTGGCGGCGTACGTCGCCCGCCACGGCAAGCAGCCCGACGACCACCGTCGGCTCGTCAGGATCGCCGGTGCAGACGGTGTGTTCGCTCTGCTTCAAGGCCTCGGCGATCGACCAGGAGCAGTTCGACCTCGCAGAGCGTTCACTCCTGCGAGCGTGGTCGAGCCCTCCAGGCCGCAGGAAGCCGCGTCGGCTCGTCGATCTCTGGCGCACCGCGTCAATCGAGCGCGCGAGGGGTGGCTCGAAGCGGAGCGATCGCTACCCGGATGAGCCATACATCGCGTCACTCCTGGCGCGTCTTCAAAGCGACGATCGGCGTCCCGGAAGCCGCGCTCGAGACACTCGCGTCACGCCTGATGGACCGCCCCGGGTCGGATGTGCTATCACGCGAACTCGAGAGGTGCTGCGCGAGGACTTCGCGCGCAGGATCGATGGATCAGCCAGGCCCGGACACGCCTGACCAACGCACCCAACACGTTCGCGGTATTCGCTGAGCCGCCGTGGTGGAACTCGCCGCCGAGAATCTGGACCAAGCCGTCTCCATGATGGAACTCGCCTCGGACCTTGCCGCAACTGACTCCGATCGAATCCGAGACGATCAATCAGTTTCGAATCGGTCGCGGACGAGATCATCAACAGGCGCGTGCGACAGGAGACGGTCGCGGCGTACACCAGAGTGTTCGAACGCCTCTCGGCGCCCTGCGGGTGCGTGGTTCGGCCGGATCAGTGTCGCTTCGATCAAGGAGTTCGCCGACCTCAGACGAACTGGTTGAGCCTTCTAGACGGGCGGGCCAGGCCCATCCAACGTCGCAAGAGGCTTTCATCCACGCGGTTCAGGCAGTCATGACCGCTAACCGCACGGGCAGACGAGCCTGAGCGACGACGAGTCACGCTCGCTCGCGCTCGATCTATGACCGGCAATCGCGACGCTCGAACCTTACCCTACGGTGGTTCTCGGTTCCTGGATAGAGCTCACCCAGCAAATCCAGGACCCGTTCGCGTTGGGCGATGCGATCCGATCTCTCGGTGAGTACCGAGGCCCGACCGACCGCCGGAGCGCGAGCTCTCGCATGTCATGTTCCGAGGCAGTGCACGGACGGACGCGCAACTCGCGCTCAGATGCTCGCCGATGGCGCCCACCATCTCGCGAGCCAACTCTCGCTCAACAACCAGTTTGACACCGCGCGGACCCTCTACGAGGAGGCCCTCCGCCAAACCGGACCATGTCGAAACGAACAACAGTTACGGGTACCGCCTGCTGGAACTCGGAGAGGATGTGGAGCGGGCGATCGCGATGATCGAGACCGCCTACGCATCTTCCTCGCAGGAGCCGCACATCATCGATTCACTCGGCTGGGCCAGATACAAGCAAGGCCGGCTCGAAGACTGGACTGACCCACTCACGGGGCGAATGCAGCCGGGCGCTCTCTCGCTCCTCCGTCGCGAAGACCGTGGCGATCGAGGCGGACCCGACCGGCCTTACTACCGCTCCGATCGTCGATCACCTCGGCGACGCCCTATGGGCCAGCGGCGACCGAGACGGCGCGGTCCGCGAGTGGACCGAGGCAGCCGTTCTCGCGACGCGAGCGAGCAAAGGCGTGCGCGGGATCCCCCTTCCGCTCGGTCGAAGTCCAGATGCAGGACCTGACCGAAGCAGCCGGCGAGAAAGTCCGCAGCCTCGAGGATCGCGATCCGGCGATCGCCGATCGCCTCGAAGACCGCTCGCCGCTGACTTCAACAGCGGTACCATACCCGACCTGAATCGGACCCTACCGGGCTCAAGCCCGTGCTTTCACCGGAGACAACGACCGTGGCAGGCCACAGCAAGTGGGCGAACATCAAGCATAAGAAAGCCCGGATGGACGCCAAGCGGGCAAGGCCTGGAGCAAGTGCTCCAAGGCCTCATGGTCGCCGCCGCCAAGCAGGGCGGGCCGGACCCTGCGGCAAACCTGACCCTCCGCTACGCCATCGAAGAGGCCAAAGCGGCGAACATGCCGAAGGACACCATAAGCCGCGCCATCGAAAGGGCGCTGGCCTGTCCGGTCAAGGGGCCGACTTCGAAGACATCCGTTATGAGGGCTGGCGCTGCCGGCGTCGCGGTCATCGTGGACTGCCTGACCGACAACCGCCAGCGAACCGCTCCGGACATCCGCTCGATATTCGCGAAAGCGGGCGGCAACCTCGGCACCAGCGGTTCCGTCGCCTTCAACTTCGAGCACAAAGGCATCATCAACATCGACGCGTCCAAAGTCGAGGAAGATCGGCTCATGGAACTCGCGCTGGAAGCCGGTGCTGAGAATGTCGAGTCCGAGGAAGGGCTCTTCACGGTCACGACATCCCGAGGACTTCCTCGGCGTGAAGGAGGCCGTCGAACACGCTGAGATCGAGATGGAGTCGGCAGAACTGACCATGATCCCGACCGTCACCGTCGATGTGGCAGGCGACGATGTCGGCAAGATCCTGCGGCTCGTCGAGAACCTTGAAGACAACGACGATGTCCAGAAGGTCTACACCAACATGGGAAGCGTCTGAGGCGGACATCGAGGCCGCGTCGGCCCTGACCCCCGACTCAGTCGTATCCGAGGCGCTCCAGATCGTCTCATCGAGCCCGAAGTGGTGCCCCACCTCGTGCAGGATCGTGATCCGATCTGCTCGGCGATCGCCCGATCGACTTCCGATCGCGGACCGTCCCAGCCGCCGGCGATGCCGACGATGCCCTCGCGAAAAATGCGGATGTCCTCAGGGATGTCGGCTGGGTCATCGACGGACCGTTCGGTCAGCATGCGTCCGGAGTGCAGACCACAGAGCTCGCGCTGTCTCTCCAGTTCGCCCGGCTCGTCCGGGATCTCGAAGTCTTTGGCGAGTCGGCGTACCAGCCGCATCGTCCGGACGATCGTCGACGATCAACGGCACCTCGTCGAACAATTCCATGAACCGCCTCCGGATCCTCGATCACTTGTTCGAGCAGTTCGTCGAATCGCTGGCGGTTGTCCGCGTCCATGCCCCAAACTACCCGGAATTCGTCCTTTGCGGCGGCGGAACCAAGCGATGGGGCCTATCCTGTGCACCACTCCCCACTACTTTTCCGGAGAAGGGCCAGCGATGGACGTAGCAGACCGTATCGCCCAGTTCGAACATGTTTCGTTCAGGAAGACCCGACGAGCGATATCACATACTTCGCTCGGCAGCGTACGCCGAAGCCGGACGCCATCAGGACGGCGACCAGCCTACGAACGCTGCATCGCGCTCAACATGAACATGTCACGGGCCTACTAACTCGCCGCCGAGCAGTACATCGCCTGGGCGAGAAGGGACAAGGCGCTGCGCCCTGCTCAACGATGGCTTCGAAACGCGTCGAAACGGCGACATGAAGGTCAAGGAAGCGATGGAGAAGCAGTTTGTCGAGCCTCGGCGAGGAGCGCCTAAGGAAGAGGTCATCGACCTGGCCGACCTGCCCGACGGCAGCTTCATCTGCACGCGCAGCAAACGACCCGGGCACAAGATGGCCCGTCCTCCGTTCAAGGCCTCGTCGGATCGTGGATCGGCGAGAACATCAGCCGCGAGACCTGGGACGAGTGGATCAAACAAGGAACGAAGGTCATCAACGAACTGCGTCTCGACCTCTCGAAGGATGAGGACAGCGAGACGTACGACAAGTACATGCGCGAGTACCTCGGCATTACCGACGATCTGCTGGCGGAACTGTCAGCGAAGTCCTGAGTGCCGTCGTTCAGCCAGAGCAGGCCGCGACGCCGGAACGTTTCGAGAATCAGCGATTCGATCTCCTGATCCGTGGTCACCAGCATGTGGTTCATGGCCCGCGAGCGCAGAACTTCGCGAGTGAATCGCAGTATTCGCGAACACGCTCGCGATACCGCTTGAGCAGTTCGTCACCGTAACCTCCGTCGCGCCGCCGGTCTCGATGTCGGTCAGACGCAGGTCACCGAGCAGCGCCCGGCCGCGGTAGCGTTTGGCCGGGTCGATCTCATCGGGCGTGAGCAGTTGCAGGCAATGAGTCGTACCCCCTGCGGCCAGCGACTTGAGACCCTGTTCGTAGCCGCCGGGCACGAGGAAATCGAGATGACGATCATGACGCCTTTGCCGATGCGCTGGCGTGCGATGCCGGTCAACGCCTCGTTGAAGCCTTTGCCTTGGTCGCCTCCGCCAGAGGCGCACCGGTATCCATCCGCGACTCGGGGTACATGCTGTCCACGACGAACTGGCACATCCTTCGGACCTGATGACGCCCTCGCGTGTCCTCCAGCCGGGCCAGCCCCGCGTCCTCGGTTCGGCCGAACACCGTCATGCCGACGCGATTCTGCTTGACCAGCCCGACGTAGCCGAGTGCCATCGCGGTTCTGGATGCGAAGACGAGTTTGCACTGATCGCCTGACCGGCTCGCATGCTCCCCGAGGCATCAACCGCGATGTGCAGGGCCATATCTTCCTCCTCCAGGAAGAGCCAGAACGAGCCGGTCCATGCGGGCGTAGACATTCCAGTCGATGAACCGGGGTCGTCGCCCTGCACGTACTGCCGATAGTCATCGAATTCAACGGATTGACCGCGCTTCTGGAGCGTCGCTCACCCTGCAGTTTGCCCGGGAATATCTTGCGGCTGCGGATGTCCAGCCGATCGAGCCGCGCATCAGCCCCGGCGGGAGCAGGTCTTCCGGGCGGTCTGGACGGGCAGGGCTTCCAACGATCTGCACGGGCGATTCTCCGTTAACTGGGGCCGATCGGCCGATGGGGACAATAGACTCTCTTCAGCGCCACGCGACCAGAACGCGGCACCGCTTCGTGCGTCCGTATACTGGCGGCGTCGGTCGCCTGCTGATGATCCGCCGACACCCCGACCCGGAGGCGTGCGATGAAGACCGTTCTAACCGCCCTTGTGCTGTCGCCGCCTGCGGCCCGCTTCACAGCAACGCTGCGAGCCCAGGAGTCGCCGCCGTCGGTGAGCGGAGCTTGCGTCGCGAGAACGAGCAGGCCCGCCAGCGGATCGATGAACTCGAGGCCCAACTCACCAAATCGCAGGAGTCGATCAATCAACTCCTCGAGCAGGTGCGAGAACTGACTGCCCGCGTCGCGGAGCCTGCAGCGGTCCTCGAACAACGCCCGGCTTCGCCTTCCGGGTCCGATGGCGGTGACTCGCAGCCGAAACCGAAGCGACCGCGCCGACGCTCGCCGAACTCCCTGCGTCCGAGCCGTTTGTCGCCCCGGAGGGTCTTCTCGCGTTCGTGCGGAAGTCCTACGCCGAGAACTTCGGCGACGTCAGCGTGCCGTTCGATTCATCGGAAGTTCGCGGACGCTACCGCGCGATCTGGAGGGATGGGCGAACAGCCTGCGCCGAACGCAGCGGGTCAGATCGAATGGCTGATCGAGGTTCGGAATGTCGTGTCGAGCGAATCGCCGATGGTCGTGGAGTACCGAGTCCTCGATCGCGAGACACGCCTGCCCTATAGCGAACGCTTGTTCGCCATGCAGGTCCCCGCCCGGTTCGAACGGCGCTGCGCGCGAAGCAGACGCAAACCTGGTTGCTCGAGGCGTCGCCGGCATCGATGTCAACATCAACCGCGATCGTGAGTCGATGGCTTTTCGACGTGACGCCCTTCATCGGTCCGTACGTCGAGCTTCGGGTTCAACCTCAATGTCAACGCGCTGCTCGCCGCACCCGCGCCGGAACCGGCGGAGCCCGAAGCAAACCTGACGATGCCGGAACAGACGGCGGTTCGAACGCCGACCAGAACGGCTCTGAGATCTGATGGGCTCAGCCCTCGACGTACTCCCAGACAGTCACGGGCATGTGCTTATGCCCCACTGCAGGGCTTCTTCGTGCGTCGGGTACAGCAGGTCCAGACGCATGCCCTTGATCGCGCGCCGCGGTCTTCCACGGGGACGATCTGGTCGCCCGCGCAGCCGTCGATCGAGAGAAGCGAGCCGAAGGGCAGGATGCGGTGTCCGCGGCGACCATCTGCATCGCGTTCGTCCACACGCTCTTGTTGCTCGCGGTGATGCCGTCGGCCCACTTGCCGCAGGATCGTTCGTCCGGGCTGTAGCCGGTCACCGTCATCCACATCGTCCTCACCGGACGAACCGCGCGGCCGTTGAAGTAGCGGATCTCGGTATCAACGGGCTCGGTCTCAACGACCTCGATTCAGACCGGAGTCGTCAGAGCCCGAAACGACCTCGTCTCCTGAGACCAGCGGCTCCACGATCGGCTCGGCATTTGTCGGGATGGTCGAACCGACGGTGTCGATCGCCGCCAAGGCCGGAACGCCCTGCGACCGCTTGGCGGCCATCGCGGACCACGAAACCAGTGCAGCCGCGGCGAGGTACATCGTCGCCATGCCGAATCGCTGTGCGACGACAGCGCGAGCGCTCGTGCCATTCTTGGTTGAGTTCATCTCTTGAGCTCCACCACTGTCTTGGCCGGCGGGGAGGTGCTCGCGAGTCGAGCGCCGAATCAGTGCCCACCACAGACGCTGACTCAACCCTAAACCGATCCCCATCGGTCCCAAGCAAGAATCCGAAGATTCGCCCTGCAACGCGACACGGTAGCCGATACAGACGGCACGCGCACCAACCAGAACCGACACCCACCAGATCAGGTGTGCATCTCTGCGAAGGGGATCGGTCGGGGCCGATAACTTCGGGACGCTTCAGGCCCCGGCACCGATGCGACTCCACGACGGATGCTTCGAAGAAAGCATCCACATCGTCCACGCTGATCTCGCCGGCCTCGCGGCTGACCGCGTTGGCTGTGCCGGACGCCACGCCGAGCCGGATCGCGTCGGACCACGACCGTCCCTCGACGACGCACTTGAGCACACCCGCGAGCAGACTGTCGCCGCAGCCCACCGTACTCATAATCAGTCCGGGTGAACGAACGTCCGTGCGACGAGTTCGGTATCCGGCCCGACGAGGATCGCCGTGCTCACCGCGAGTGGCGATGACCCATTCCACGCCGCCGCCGTGCTCTCGCGTAATGGACCGGGCGGCGCTTCGGGCCTCGTCTTCCGTCTCGGTAGGCATGCCCGTCATCGTGGCGAGCTCCTCGGCGTTCGCCTTGAGCATCCAGAACCGTTCGTTTCGGATCGCGCAGTACCTTCCGGTTGGTATCGACGACCGCGCGTGCGCCCGCATCATCGCACCGATGCAGCATCGACCGAAAGTCGCCGACGCAGACACCCGGCGGAAGCGAGCCGCTGAAGCACAGGATCGAGTCGGCGCGTGCGAGCATGCCGACCTTGCTCGACACGCGGACCACATCGTCGCGTGACGCTGAATCCCTCATCGCGGAGGTGCGTCTCCGTATCGTCGATCGGATCGACGATCGTGATGTTGTCACGCGTCCGGCCGCGGACGACGAGCAACTGCGTCGTGATCCGCCCGCCGATCTGCTCCAGGTACTCCTCGAACATCCCGCTCGCTGGCCGACGAAGCCGGTCGCGACCGAACGCACGCCCAGCACCGCGAGCACACGCGAGACGTTGACACCCTTGCCGGCCGGGTAGTGCCCGGTCCGCTTGGCGGCGCAGTGCTGGCCTACGCGAAACCGCTCGACACGCATGACACGATCGACGGCGGGGTTGAGCGTGATGGTGATGATGCGGGATTCGATTGGTGCTGCCCTGCCCGCATCCGGGCGATGTTCCGTCTGCTAGCATCCGCCCGATGTTCTCGATCGAAGCCGCAGACATCCTCCCCTCCTGCTCACCGGGCTCACCGCGGGCGTGCTCGGTGGCCTGCTAGGTATCGGGGCTCGATCATCATGATACCGGCCATGGCGATGCTGTTCGCCCGCAAGGACTGGTCAGACCAGCACCTCCAAGCCGCTGCGATGCTCGTCAACGTCGCCGTAGCCGTACCGGCGGCGCGCAAGCACTACAAAATGGGCGCGTTTCGGGCCGACCTGTTTCGTGCGATGCTCCCGCCACGATGCTCTTCATCATCGTTGGCGTCCTCGTGTCCGACCAGCTCGACTCGGGGTGCTGCGGCTGTTCGCGATTTTTCTGGTCTACGTCTCAGTGACAAGCGTGGCCAAGGCCCTGCGCAGCGGCAACCCCACGAGCCGGATAACGAACGCGTCACGCGTCTGCGAGGGCTTTGTTGGAGCGGTTATGGGCTTCCTCTCCGGCCTGCTTGGCATCGGCGGCGGCGGCATCGCCGTGCCGCTCGCCCACGTCGTTTGCAAGCTCGGCTCAAGAACTGCATCGCGGTCGCCTCGATGGTCATGTGCCTGACCGCTGGCGTCGGCGCCGCTCTGAAGGTCGCGCTGCTGCCCGGCCACGGGCACTCGATCGTCGAGCCGTTCGTGCTGTTTCTATGCCTGGCCCCACCGCCATCGTCGGGTCGGTAATCGGTGCCTCGCTAACTCATCGCATACCGGCCAACGCCTCCGTCTCGTGTTCGGCGCGATCATGCTCGTCGTCGCGACCCGGATGTGGATCGCGGCAACATCCTCGCGCTCCAGGCCTCCGGGGCCGAGCCCCCGTCGCACCGGCGACGGATAATCGCTCGGACGTTGCCCCGATCAACACAAAGGAACCGTCGGGACCCGATGTTGCGATCAGGCAACATCGCGCTCGACCCTGGCTCAAGAAGCGCCCGATGTGTCGCGGGTATGCAACAGCCGCCCAGCGAAGAGCCGAAGACGCCAAAGCCGGCCATCCGCCCGCGCCATCACCTGCCCGGCGGACCCACCGGGTCGCCTGAGCACGCTGACCCGGCTCGATGAGGCCGAGCGCTCGAACGGGCGTTGCTCCACGAACTGGCCGGCCTTCTCGATGGCTCAACGCGATTCCTGCGTCTTGCGAAGCGAGGCCTCGAAGGCGGATCTCTGAGTTCGGTCGGCGCCGCCGCGGTGATGAACCACCTTTGCGCGGTCGAATCCGCCCTGACGACTATGGCCGGGATGGTGCAGACGACGCGATCACGCCTCGGACCGCACCCCGGTACATGGTGGCGCGCAGCCAGTCCACATCGCGATCGATGCTGCCGTCGCACACACAACACCTCGCCGCGGAGCGAGGCACACGAGTCGAGGTTCATGTCGATGTCACCGCGTTGAGCGCCACCGCTGCCGATCTACCCGGTCATCGCGAACGCCCTGCGCACGCCATCGAGGCATGCGGCCTCGTTCCCGATGATGAACGCCCGGACGGCTCCGGATCCTCGTCAAAGCGTGGTGCCCGGCGGGCGAACCGACGCTCCGGATCGAGGTGCAGGACAACGGCCGCGGGCTTTCCGATCGCCTCCGAGCGGATACCAGCCTCGCGTTCTCACTCGGCTACAGCGACCGACCGAACGGCTCGGGTGTCGGTCTCGCGGCTCCAGCGCCGACATCGTCTCATCGCTCGGCGGCACGATCGCTCCGATCACGCGAACCCGAAGGCGCGGTGCTCGATCTCTCGATCCCCATCGGGTCCGGTTCCGCGGCCGCGGGACAGGCGGCATGGCTGAGCGCCGGCAGACCAAGTCCAAGGCAGGCGGTCGCATTCTCATCGTCGACGATGACCCGATCGTCGCCGAGTCTCTGAGCGAGTTTCTTGGCGCAGAGGGCTACAGCACCGCGGTCTGCTTCAACGCGTCCGAAGCGCTCCTGCGAGGCGTCTGCTCCCGAAGGCAGCGACTCGGCGGCCGGAGCCGTTTAACATCGTGCTGACCGATGTGTCAATGCCCGGCATGTCGGGCCTCGAACTGGTCAAGACCATCGGCAAAGAGCACCCGAGCATCGTGCCGGTTGTCCTGACGGGCTACGGCACGATCGAGTCGGCGGTGAGGGCAATCCGCGACGGGCGTTCGACTACATGTCCAAGCCCGTCGTCGATGATGAACTGCATGACGCTCGAAAGAGCAGCTCCGCCAGCAGACTCTGCTCGCCGAGAACACGAATCTCAAGAAGCGCTCGACACGAAGTTCGGCCTCGGCTCGGTGATCGGGCGTGACTATCGCATGGCCAAGGCCTTCGAGATGATCGAGGCGGTCGCACCGTCGAAGGCCACGGTGCTGATCACCGGTGAATCCGGCACGGGCAAGTCGCTGCTCGCGCGTCGATCCATCGCGGCTCGCCGCGTGCGTCGGGCTCGTTCGTGGAGATCCACTGCGGCTCGATCCCTGAAACGCTGCTGGAGTCCGAACTGTTCGGCCATGTCAAGGCGCGTTCACCGGGGCGCGCGCCGACAAGCAGGGCAGTTCCTTGCCGCCGATGGCGGCACCATTTTCATCGACGAGATCAATTCCGCTTCCGCCGCGATGCGAACTCAGCGCTTCGGGTGCTGCAGGAGCGGAAGTTCGAGCCGATCGGCTCGACCGACACGATCGAAGTCGATGTCCGCGTTGTGCTCGCCACGAACCAGTCGCTCGAGCAACTCGTCCGGGAAGGAACCTTCCGCGAAGACCTCTACTATCGCATCAACGTCGTAAAGATCGACCTGCCCCGCTGCGACCGGATGTCCGACATCCCTGCTCGTTGAACACTTCATGGCCAAGCACGGCGCCGAACACGGCAAGTCCGTCGTGGCGATCAGCGAGGACGCCATCGAGGCGATCCGGCGATACCCGTTCCCCGGCAACGTGCGAGAACTCGAGAACATCATCGAACGGGCCGTCGTGCTGTCGTCTCGCCCGACGATCACCGCCGACGACCTTCCGGTCCATGTTCTCGAAGGCAACGCACCGATGCAGCGAAGCGCAGCCGATCGCTCCCATCCCGACGACGATTCGCCGTGGTCACCGATCCCGTTAAGCGAGGCGCTCGAAGAACCGGAAAAGCGGATTCTCCTCAAGGCCCTCGAAGCGAACGAGTGGAACCGGCAAAGACCGCCGATGACCTCTGCATCAACCGGACGACGCTCTACAAGAAGATCAAGGCGTACGGGCTCGACAAATTTCGCGGGATGAGGTCAACCCGACCGGTTGATCACGGTCACGGCGATCATGACGATCTGGGCCACCGCGAGGCAGACCACTGCGACCGTTCCCGCGGCGGGCGGCTCGACATCTGCGCTGATCGCTGCTCGGGGCGAAGGCTCCTGCGGTAAATCGCGACCGCCAGCAGCGATGCCGCTGAAAACGACAGACCGAACGCGGCGAGCAACGGCGAGATCCGGCGAAGCGACCATTCCCGCGATCGGATGCAGCCACCGGAAAGCGGCGTACGCGGCGGCCTTGAGGGCCATCGCCTTCTGGAGGCGAGGGACAGGGTGGGTCGGGGCCGATCGCTCATCGGGACATCGTAGACGCGTCCGCGAGGTCCTGCTGCGTCTGGGGAGCCACGCCCATGTGCGCAGGACGCGCTCGGCGACCGGGCGGCCACCGGACCAGCGTGGGAACCGTAGTGGCGGCGCGGCGACGCATCTCCGGCCAGGGTCGTCAATCACGACGAGCACGACGACGCGAGGCCGCTCAACCGGAGCACCGAGGATGAAGGCTCGAGTTGTACTGCCCCTCGAAGTAGCCACGCCCGTCGGGTCGCGGGATCTCGGCGGTGCCGGACTTGCCGAACATCACGAACGCGGGCTCCGCGTCGTCCGGGAAGTTCCGCTTCATCATGCGGACCATGTTGTCGAACACATCGACCATGGTTTCGCGCGCGGCGCGATCCAGGCGTCGATCACCTGGCGACGCAGCGACAGCGCCGGCGACCGATCGTCGGTGGCGCGGAGCGTGAGCACGGGGAGCGTGCCGGCCAACTCGCCGTCACGCGCAAGACGGAAAACGCCCGCACCATCTGAACCGGCGTGACGGCGACCTCGTGGCCCATCGCGACGGAAGTCTGCGTGTAGTCCGACCAGTTGCGTTGATTGGTAACGATTCCCGCCGACTCGCCGGGCAGCCCGATGTCGGTCTTGCTTCCGAAGCCGAAGCGAAGCACCGCTTCGCGCATCTCGCGGAAGCTCATCCGCGCTTGCCCGTGCCATACCGATGTTCGACGAGTTGATCAGCACCTGCAACCAGGTCTGCTCCGCACGCTTGGTGACATCGTTGAGCGTCCGGCGTCCGTACGGCAGTTTGTAGAGCCCGTTGTGCGTGTTGAACATTTCGTCGGGCCTGACTTTCTCACGCTGGAGCACTTCGGCCCACATGAAACAAAGTCGAACCGGGCTCGTAGACATCCTCGACGCACCGGTTGCGGGACAGCGCGGGTGGATCTCCTTGCCGGGATCCTCCGGAGTGTGACGAAGCGAACCGCCGGCGCTCACCGCGTTTGATCTTCGTTGCCAGTTCGCCATCGAACGGAACGAGCCCGCGCATCGCGTGTCAGATCCGCCATCGCAAGGACTTCGCCCGTCATCGGATCCGCAACGACGACGCGCCGCCGGCGGAGTCGGCGTCCTCCATGCCACGCTCGAGTTCCTCGATCGCGATCTTCTGGATCGCCAGATCGATCGAGAGACGGACATCGCTGCCGCGCGCGGCATGGCGTAGCCACCCGCCTCGACCCACATCGGGCGTCCCTGTGCATCGCGGATGTAATCCATGTAGCCGGACGCGGGCTCCAAATCGTCGTCGAACCGCAGTTCCGCACCCAGCAGACCGTTGTGGTCCACACCAACATCGCCGATCAGTTTGGCAACCAGTTCGCCGGCCGATGTTTCGCGCACGCTCCGCCGCTCGAGCGCGACGCCGCGGATATCGAGGTCGCGGGCCTGCGCGGTGAGCATCGTCGAGCGTCAGCCCGACCGAGACGTACCGGATCGGACGACGGTCTTCGAGCAGACGGTGCCGGTTCTCGGCGACGCAGCCAACACGCGATCGGAGACCTCACCCGGCGAAGCCCGGTGATGCGAGATCCTCAATGGTCTGCGAGTATCGCGCTGGAGTTCTTCCGCCGTCGCTCGCTTTGACGGCGGGAGATCCAGATCAACGAGCGCGTACGGATCGACGAAGACCCGGTATCCGGGTCGCGTCGCGGCCAGCACACGCCCCGGCGATCCAGCAAGTCACCGCGGCGCACTGTGCAGCGCGCGGCTCTGTCGCTGCTGGATGAACTCGGCGAGTTCGGTGCTCGGCGCGACCTGCAACTGGATAACGCGAACAAGAACGGACCCGAACAGCACCATCACCGCGACGATGCCGATCAGCGCGACACGGTTCGCACGCCGGCACTGCGACTCTCAGTGAACCGAGGACCTTGCTCATTCCGCGTGCTCCGACTCGCCGAACGCGGGACCGAGCGTGGTCGGTCGCGATCTTCGGGCTGCGTTTCCTCGGGAGTTGGCGCAGCGGGCTCAGACCCGTCACCCGCTCGGGCTCCTGAATCACCGAGGCATTCAGCACCGACGGCAACGGGTCGCACCACTCCAGCGGGATAGGCTCGAACGGACCGACACGCCCGCCATCTGCAGAACGGCCTCCGGGGTCACACGCCGGGCGATATCGATTCGGACTTCCTGCAATTGGCGATCGTGAGCCGCGGCTCGCTCAAGAGAGCGCGCCATGTCGTAGACCGCGTCCAGACGCTGCTGGCGGACCGTGAGCATTGACGCCGCGGTGAGCGTGACCGCCATGATCACGATGCAGAGCCCCAGCATCCGTGCCGGGCCTCCTCAGCCGGTGCTCAGCGCACCGGCATTTTCAGTTCCAGTCCAACCCAGATCTCGTCGGCGCTCTTGATCTTGTCCGAGTTCAGCCGCAGGATCTCGTCCATCCTTTCACGGTGCCAAGTTCACGCTGGGCGATGGTGCTCAGCACGTCGCCACGCTTGACGACATACACCCACTGGCCGCCCGACGGCTTTGGCGGATCGGCGCGGACCGGGTCGCTGGGGCGCGTATCGCGCGGAACGTCTCGCACGTCACCGCCATCGAGTTCGGCCGGGACGGGATCACCAGTGACGCACCGGACGGATCGTCCTCCGGAGCCGACTCGATCCTTGTTCCACTCGGCCAGTTTCGCATGGAGGTTGCCGTCACCGTAGTACCGCTGGGCGATCGCCCAGAGCGTCTCGCCCTCTTCGATCCGGTGCAGTCGCACCGTTGCGTCGGGTCGCCGAACTTCATCACGAGGCGATTCGATCTTCGGGCGCCCCATTTCCAGTTCGCCCGGCTCGACACGATCGCGACCGTCGGTGGCTCCGCGACCGGGGCGGCTGGCGACGGATCTCGTCGATGCCGCTTCGGACGCCGCCGATCAGATCATCGATGATGCTGGACTCCTCGTCTCCTGCGATGGCGACCGGGTCCTCCTCGACAGGCAGGCCGGGCAGCGCGATCCGAGACCGGCTCGCCACTTGGCCGAGACCCGGGCCGAGTTCCGTTTCGATCGCGGATCGGGTCATCCATCGACTGCGTTGACGCGACACCCCGCTCGGCACCGGAAATGTGGTCCGAGACCAACACCCCGACCACCAAAACGAGGGCAAAACCGAGGATCAGAGCCAATTTGTGTTCGCGGGTCATGTCGAGAGCGTCCCTGCCCTTCGATTGATCAGAATGTGTGCATCGCCGAGCGCCGCAGCGGAATCCGTTCCGTATCGGCAAACCCTCAAACGGGCCTTTCGGCCGGCCGAGAAACGCGATCCGCCCCGGTCAGGGCATGATACGGATCGCTCTGAGTTTCGCAGACCGCGAACGCGGATTCCGCGAAATCTCCTCATCGCTCGCCGAAATCGGTCGGCCGGTCAGCACCTTGCCCAGCCCACGATCCTCCAGCCCGCCATCGCCCGCTTCACGCGCGGTCTTCCAGCGAGTGAAAGGAGATGACGGCGATCCGCTCCACGCCGGATCCAGCGAGCCGCCGTCCCGCCTTCGATCCTCATCGCCGAAGCGGCCCTTTGCACGGCCTCGAGCAGGGCATCCAGGTTGCCCAGTTCGTCATTGACCGCGATCCGCAGGGCCTGAAAGGTCTTCGTCGCAGGGTGGATAGTCTTGCGACCGCCACCCGGTCCCGAAGAAGGACGGCTCCCAACCACCGAGCGAACGATCTCCGCGAACTCGGCTGTCGTTTGTATCGGCGAGCCCTCGCGAACGGCGACAACTTTCCGGGCGATCGCGGTGCTGACGCTCCTCTCCGAAATCGCGAAGGATCTCGGACAACTCCTGTTCGGACACGCTGTTCACCAGATCGGCGGCGGTCACGGGGCCCGACGGATCAAGGCATGTCCAGCGGCCCTCGCCCTGAAAACTCAGCCCACGCGACCGGTCGTCCATCTGGTTCGACGAAGCCCAGGTCGGCCAGTACCGCGTCGGCAGACAGCCCGAGTTCCAGCATCCGGCGGGGCAGAGGCGAAATTACCGGCCAGCGTCTCGATCCGGACCGAATCCCCACGGCTTCGCGGACACGCTCGGCTGAAAAACCAGGTTCTCGGCGTCGAGGTCGCAGAGCACGATGGTCCCTCCGCCGTCGGTGGCCAAGGCCTGTGCCAGAGCGGTCGCGTGCCCGCCGCGCCCCGGCAGTGCAAGGACGGTTTCGCCACCCTTCGGATGCAAACTATCCATGACCTCGTCGAGCAGAACTGGGGCGTGTCCGGTGGTTTCCACGCCGTCAAACTACCGCCTCCGGCACCGGCCGTACACTTGCCCCATGCAGCGAAGACTCCAGACGACCGCCCTGCTGCTCGCGACGCTGCTCATCACGACCGGCTGCCTGCCCAGTCGCGTCGCCATCGATCTCGACCCGGGATGGCCGGATCGAGTCTACGCGTGTCTTCGCGGACCGCGACTTGTCGTGGTTCGGTTCGCTTCCCAAGGTCGCGTTAATCGATGTCGAAGGCGTGCTTTCGCACATTCCACAGCCGGGACTGATCGCACCGCATCCAACCCGGTCGATCGGGTGGTTGCGCTAAGCGAAGCCGAACGCGATGACTTGGTCCGGGCGGTCGTGCTCAGGGTGAACTCGCCCGGCGGCACCGTCGGAGCTTCCGAGACGATCTACGAGGAGATCCGCAGGTTCCGCGAACGAACCGGCAAGCCCGTGATTGTCTCCATGTCCGAACTCGCCGCCTCGGGCGGGTACTACATCAGCCTGCCCTCCGACCGGATCATCGCGCAACCGGCACAATCACCGGGTCCATCGGCGTAATCTTCCAGACCTTCAATGTCTCCGAGGGCTCGATGATCGGCATCGAGGGCGCGCGTCACCTCCGGGCCCAACAAAGCCATCGCCTCACCATTCGAGCCAACCGATTCGGAGCATTACGACATCCTCCAAGGCATCGTCGACGGCTTCTACTCCGACTTCCGCGAGCGGGTCGCTCAGCACCGACCCGGCATCCCGCCCAAATCGCTCGACACCGCCACCGACGGCCGCATTTTCACCGGCACTCAGGCCGTTCAGATCGGGCTCGTCGACGAACGGGACGGTCTACGACGCCTTCGAAGCCGCGAAGTCACTCGCCGGCCTCACCGAAGCGCTCGTGAAGTACCACGCCGAGGGTGCCCGCGTGAACTCGCCGTACGCAGCGGCCCCGACGCACGCCCGAACGCCGTGGACCGGAGCGTCGACGTCAGGTTGTTCGAAATCGAGAACGCCCGGTTCACGACCGGCTTTATTACCTCTGGCGCGTGATCAGGCGTCGGGGCGGCCAACCGTCGAACAGGAACCGGCCGTCGCGGAAGAACTCTTCGCCGTCGGCGGCAGATCGAAACCGCCCCGGCATCGGGCGCAGATCACAGACCATGTCCCAGTGCAGCCCGCTCTCGTTCGTGCTCCGCTCTCCGGTAGCCCGCATGCGACCGCGGCGTGGAACGTGCCGCCGATCTTCTCGTCAAACAGCGTGTTGCGCGTACTGCGTGATCGAGTAGTTCGTGCCGATGGCGATCTCGCCGAGGTTCCGCGCCCTCATCCTGATCGAGCATGGCGATGAGGCTCCTCGTTCCGACGCGCCCGACGCGTCCACCACCCGCCCGTTCCTGAAGGCGAGCCGGATGCCCTCGACTTCGCGCGTTGTGGACCGCCGGAAGGTGTAGTTCACGTGGCCGTCCACGCCCTGTGGCCCGGCGAAGACCTCGCCGTCGGAAAATTCTCCCCGCCGCAACAGTTGATCCAGGTGGCTCCGTCCACGCTCACCGTGAGGTCCGTCCCATCGTGGCCGTCACCTGCGGGCGCCCGGAAGCGCAGTTCTTTACGTTGGTTCAGCCAGTCCACCGCCCGCTGTTGTCGCTCGGCCAATCGCTTCCACGACGCCGCCGGGTCGTCGTGGTGGAGCAGACCGCGAAGACGAAGTCTTCGTACTGGCGCAACGACATCTCGGCGTCCTGCGGCTGGCCTGCGTCGGGAAGAGCGTACCGCACCAGCGGAGTTCGCCCGCCGCCGCTCGCTCCATGAATCGCTTCATGTAAGGCCGACGCGCGCGGACCGCTTGCTCTGACGCGACGGATCAAGCCGACTCATCGACTTGGTATTCGTTTCGGCCCAGAACACGATGCGAACATCCAATGCCTCGATGGACTGCATCTGCAGTGGCGACAGGAACGCCAACTGCTCGTCGGACGCCCGCTCCAGAAAGGTGTTTTCCAGACTGTCGGCCGTCGCCTCCCAGAACGGATGCGCTGGCTTCCAGGCACTTCTCGAAGACCGCTTCGATCAGCGGCATCGCGATCGGATCCGAACGGATCCCGACGAGATCCCCAGAGCGACCTTGGTCGAATAGCCCACGATCACCTCGGCCAAGCGGTCCAGTCGCTGATCTCTCATCGTTCTCCTCTCTGAAGGTGCGGGTCGGGGCGGCTATCCTAACGCGTCGGGCCGAGCCCGCCGGAACCGCCTGATCCCCACGCGATCTTCCGATCGCTCTGAAAAAGACCCATGCGCGCTTCGACCGAATCGCCCTTTGCCTCCTCACCGCCGGCGTCTGCACGATCGCCGGCCAGCAGATCCTCCGCACCAGCGCCGCCGGTGCGAGCACGTTCAGGACGCCGCGGCCGCGCAGGAGCACGAGATCGCCGTGTGCGCCGTCAGCAAGATCATCCGCGACCTGCTCGAATCCGACCGCTTCCTGCCGGCTCGCCAGGCGATCAACCTCGAAGAGGTCGTGACCGAGTACCGCACTCGGGCCGAGCTCAACGGGCTGCGCCAGCAGTGGGAGCAGATCAACAGGGCGGCCAGGGCGATCCGGGCGATACAGGCAGAGCCGAACGCATCGGCGCCCGCATGCAGGAACTGGAGCAGATCGGTTCGGAGCGCGAGCAGCACAGCAACTCACCCTCGACCAGGCGAAAGAGGCGTACGAGTTGACACGCAGCGCCCGCGGAAGCCGTCGCCGAAGACCTCGGCTTTGCGTATGTCGCCGCCAGCCAGCGCCCCGAAGACAAGTTCAACCTCAGCTCGGGCTCCCTGCCCGCTGAGTTCAACGCCCGTCCGATCCTCGTTTTCCCGATGGCGTGGACATCACGCCGGATGTCCTGGCCGAACTGAATCTGGACTGAGTTCAGTCCGCAGTTCCCGCTTGTTTCCGCTGCGAACGGCTCAGGCCGCTCCGGTGCACTCAAGCAGCAGTTCGATGAGATGGCGGCAGACCGCCTGCGCCGCGTCCGAGTGCGTCAGGGGCATCGTTGCCAAACCGGCGCGCTCGTCACCGCGCGCCCGGTCAGCCCGCACGGCACGATCGTCTCGAAGTGGCTCAGATCGGTGCTGACGTTCAGCGAGCCGTGCATCGTCACCCAGCGTCGCACGCACGCCCATCGCGCAGATCTTCGCCCGTTGGCCCGGATGGGCGTTCGAGGAACCCAGACTCCCGTCGCGCCATCTTCTCGATCCGCGTCGAGCCCGAACGCGAGACAGGTCCGGATGACCGCTTCCTCAAACAGGCATGTACGCGTGCAGGTTGAGCCGACACGGTTGAGATCGACGATCGGGTAGACCACGACCTGACCCGGCCCGTGGTATGTGATGTCACCGCCGCGGTCCGTCTCGTGGACCTCGATCCCGGGGCGTTCAGACGCTCAGGCCCGACGATGATGTTCTCGCGGGCGCTCGGGCGGCTGCTGACGGTCAGCACCGGGTCGTGTTCAACAACGAGGATGCTCGCGAGCGGGCGGCGGTCAGCCTCGCGGTTCGCGAGCACGCGGCTCGTGTTCTGCGCGCTGGCGTTCCAACCCGACGCGTAGCCGAGCCGACCAAGGTCGGCGACCTCGATCAACTGCCCGATCGTTCGTTCTTCTGGGTTCGAATCCGCCATCAGGCCCAATCGTACGCACCCGGAGCCGTCAGCCCGCGTGCGGCACCGCCAGGCGATCCGGCCGCCGATCGTCTCGATGGCCTGCTCGTAGACGGAGCAGCACTTCTCGGCGGCGCATCCCAGGTGAGGCGGCGCAGTTCCATCCGCCCGTGCTCTTTGAGCGTGTTGCTCAGGGGCGGGTACTTCAGCACCGCGACGATCTTGTTGGCCATCTGGTCCGTGTCCCAGAAATCCACCTTCAGGGCATGCGAGACGACCTCGGATACCCCGACTGCTTCGAGATGATGACCGGGGTGTCGTGGCTCATGGCCTCGAGCGGCGCGATGCCGAACGGCTCACTCACCGAGGGCATCACATAGCAGTCGGCCATCCGGAAGACCTTTGCGACGTCCCGGCCGCGAAGGAACCCCGTAAACAGCACCTTATGCCCGATGCCGAGATCCGCGGCCTGCTCGATCATCTTCCGGGCCAGATCGCCGTTGCCCGCGACGATGAACTTCACGTTCTCGACCTTGTCGAGCACGCGCTTCGCGGCCTTCACGAAGTACTCGGGGCCCTTCTGCATCGTGATCCGACCGAGGAACAGCACGATCTTGTCTTTGGGAGAGATCTCGCTCTCGGGCAGCGGCGCGATTTCTCCTCCTGCTCCACGCCGTTGTAGACCACGCGGATCTTCGACGCGTCCACGCCGTACCGGCGCGACGATGTTCTTCGTCAGCGCGCTCACCGCGATGACCCGGGCCGCGGCGTGCATACCTCTGCGTCGATCTCGTACACGGGCTGGTTGACGTGCTCGCCGGAGCGGTCGAGCTCCGTCGAGTGGATGTGCGCGACCAGCGGCTTGCCCGTCACTCGACCGAGGCCATGCCCGCCGGATAGGTCATCCAGTCGTGCGCGTGGATGACGTCGAAGTCTTTGTCGCGACACAGCCGAAGCACCAGCCGAGCGTACTCCGAGCGCCGAAAGCACGTCGCCGGCATAATCTGCCCCGCTGTTGCTGCTCGACGGCGCGGCGTGCTGTGTTGCTCCGGCGAGGGCGATCCGAGAGCCGCGAGGATCTCGGCCATGTCTTCGTCTTCGACGATCTCGTAGGTGCCGGTCAGACGCTCACCGGCTCTCCGCAGTCGCTCGAAACCGGTCAGCGAGATGACCCGACGCCCATCCGTCGTCGGTACGCCGGGCGTCCCGAGCTCTCCGCCGGGATACGGCGAAGCCATCCCAGACTCCGTCGGGATGCCCATGAACTCCACGTTCGTGAAGCCCTTGAGCCGGAGCTCCACGCCCGAAGGGCCGCCCGCGTCGAACGTGACCACCGACCGCTTCAGACGCTTCGGTCCGGTCTCGCCTGGGCTTGCTGGGGAGGCCGCGGCTTCAACTGGCTTCGCAGCAGCCGGGCTGAGCAGTTCCACGTGCGAGCTCATCGAGCCATCGACCGCCCGAGGAAGCACGAAGATGACCTCGTGCCCTTGCCGGTCCAGAGCCTTGGTCAGGCCGTAACAGGCCGTGCCGAGACCACCCGAGATGAAGAGCTCCACCCCAGCATCAAGATACGCATCGTGTGTCGCCCGATTCGAAAAGAGCCACCCAACACCCGGGATTGGTTGTTTCATGGGCCCCGGTTCGCCCGATCGGGCCTCAGAATACCGGACCCGAGACCACCACTGGGCCTGAGAACGCCGAAAACCGGCCAAATTTCGTCGATCCGAACGACGATCAGTCGTCGTCGTCGCCCGCCATATCGCCGAGTTCACGGAACGCGATCTCGTACGCGAGAACCGCTTTCGCCAAATCCTTGGCATCCGCCTCCGACGATTCCGCGGCCTTGATCGGCAGGCGCGAGACGAACACGAACAGCATCTCGTCGTTGCGGAAGTGCTTGAGCGGCGAGTCGCCCTCGGTTCCAGCCCAAATCGACCAGTTCCTCATCGATGAGGTCGTCGAGATCGTCACCGGTCCACAGAACGTCTGTCTCGATCGACTGGCTGATGTACCGGTCCGGCGAGCACCAGTGACCGCGAGCAGGCCCTCAACCACCTCAAGACGGTAGAACACCGGCTCGGGCGTATCCTTCGCGACGGCGATCAGGAGCACCCGTCGGGTTTACCCTCGTCAGCGACGCCAACACTTTCGAACGCATCGCTGGACTCGAGTTGTTTGACGACGGCGTCGATGACGGTTTCGAGTTCTGCTCGCATCTGGCCCGTTTCGGCTGGCATAGTCGGTCTGCTTTCTCTCATCAGGTTCGGCGGCCTGCGGACGGACCGGCTCGTTCCGGCCATGATAGCCCCACGAAACGGCTGGACTGCCGGTCATGGGAGACACGACCGCCGCCCCGAATACCAGTGGACCACCCGTCGGCTTCTCGAGTGGATGCAGGGGCTTTCGAGTCAAAGGTCTGGACGAGACACGACGGTCAGCCGAGATCCTGCTAGAGCACGTCCTCGATTGTCGGCGGATGGACCTTTACATCGCCCCGATCGCCCGGCGAGCCGGAGGAACTGACCACGCTCCGGGCGCCGTCACCGCCCTCGCGCTGAACCGGTGCAATACCTCATCGGCGGTGGTCGTTCTTCGGCTCGACCTCAAGGTGGATCGGCGGGCCCTTATTCCACGCCGTGCACCGAGATTATCCCCGAAGAGGTCATCCAGCGCGCGAACCGGGAGATTGGGCAAAGTCACGTTCGGTGAAATCAGGCCCTCGGCGGCGACACCCCACCGGGCGAGCCGGACGCGGAGGTCGCGACCAACCAGGAAGAGTCAGAGCCGTTCGAACCGCCAGCGCAGCCGACGCCCGCCGACGGCTCAGGCATCCTCATCGCAGATATCGGCACCGGACGGGCTGCATCGCGTTGGCTTTGCTCGAAACATCCCGGTGCAAAGGCCTTCGCGACGGATGTGAGCGAAGACGCACTGGCGTTGGCCGCCGAGAACGCCGAGTCGCTCGGATTGAGCAACCGGTTCAAACCGCTGCTGGGCAACCTGCTCGAGCCGCTCGCCGGCTACCCCGGCGTTGCCAAAGCCGCGGAGTCCGGGCAGGGCAGCTGGACTACTGTCTCAAACCCGCCTTACATCCCGGATCACGAGTGGAATGAACCGGACCAGATGGGCAAGAACGTCAAGGGGCACGAACCGGACCTCGCTCTTCGAGGTGGGGCGGACGGGCTCAGTTTGTTCGCCCGATCATCGAGCAAGGCCCCGTCTGCTCAAACCCGGTGGCCTGCTTCTCATCGAGATCGCCAGTTCGTGCGCCGACACGGTGTTCTCGCTCGCGAAGGCGAATGCGCTGCTGCACAACCCGGTGATACTCAACGATCTTGAGGGCAAGGCACGCACCTGCGTGCCGAGCGCGGGCGCTGACAGCCCGCTCAGCCGGCGGGGTCCCCGTCGCACCCTTCGGGCTCGGCGATCGCCTTGCGACACTCGTCGACCAGCGTCTCGGCCTGAAACGGCTTGAACAACACGCACTGGAGACCTTCCTGACTCGCGGGACGATCGAGTGGTGCGGGTCGTATCCGAAGCCCGTCATCAGAATCACGGGCACCTGCTCGTCGGCCTTCTTCGCTTCGGCAAAGATCTCGTAGCCGGTCACATCGCCGAGATTGATGTCCGAGATGACCAAGTCGAACCGCTCGCCCGCCGCGGCGACGCGACGAATCTCTCGGATCGCAGCCTCGCCGGAGCCGGAGGTGGACACGACCGCCCCGCGATTGCGAAGCACATCGCGTACCGTCTCGACGATTCCTCGTTGTCCGCGACCAGCACGCGTCGCTGCCCGGGAGCAGGGTCGTACGCGTCAGCAGTTCCTCGTCCACGCCGAGCAGCGAACGCGGTCCCTGCGCCACATCCTTCACGCGGTCCGGATCGACGCAACATCCTTTAGGATCCGCTCGATGTGCTCGAGCAGGTCCGGTTCTCCGACGCCTGTTCCTTCAGGTATTCCGCTTCGAGGACGAGGTCGTTCAGCGGAGCACTCAGTTCGCCCTGCATCGTGCCGCTGGTGTCCTCACGTGTCGTGTACCGCTCGACGAGCAGCAGATTGAGGGTGTGCAGGCCCATCGCCAGATGAACCGCGAAGATCTCGGCGAACTGCCGATCCCGCTCGGTGAAGGCGTTGGCCCGCTCGCTCTCGACGTTGAAAATGCCGATCCGCTTGTCGTACAGGCGCACCGGGACGGTCAGCGACGACCCGCCTGATCGAGGACCGAAGACGTACCGCGGATCGGCCGCGGCGTTGCAGATGTAGGACTCGCCGTCGCCGCGACGTACCCGGAAATCCCCTGGTCCTCCCGACCGCTGTAGAGCGATCTCGGTCGCCTCGCGCGCATGCCGACGACATGATAAAGCGAATTCACCGGTCTGCTCGTCCAGAAGCCGCACGGCGAAATGGTCGAAGTTCAGCAACTGCGGGCGAACGCGTTCACCCGCTGCTCCAGCAGACTCAACCGGCCCGCGGCGTGCGATATGATCGTGTCCGCGTCGAGGTGCATCATCTCGCGCCCGCCTTGTCCAGAGCGTCCATCTGCAGGCAGGCAGTTCCCGGGAGGTGATATCGCGCAGGGCGACGACGAGTGCGTCACCCTCGGCCCCGAAGTCCCCGGGGCAGCGGTCGCGTCGAAGAACGGCGTGACGAACAGTCGAAGTACCGGTCTCGTCCTCGGCCTTGAACGACAGCCGCTCGGGCTGAGGCGGCTCGTCGGCGTCGTCAGCGACTCGTCGAACGAACTCAGCGTCTTGCGAGTTCGGCGAGTCCTGAGATCATTTCTGGTAGCGGAGAACCGCTCGTTCGCCCGCACGATCTCCCGCGTTGCGGTTTATCAGGCACACCCCTCGCCGATGGAGTTGAGCATCATCGACGACTGGTTCATGAGGATCGACCGCTCCAGCGGCAGGAAGTCCCCGTCGCCGCCAAGATGACCCTCGCGTCGCTCGACCGGAGCGAGTCCATGGCATCGCCGGGTGTGGTCCGCACAATTTCGAAACGACTTTCGAGGACCTTCTCCGCCTCGGTCGCGTCAAACCCTGAACCATCCACGATCAGCAACTTCGGCCGGTCCAGGCGGCGTTGCTCTTCGGTCGGTTGGGAAGCGTGCGGTCGCATGTGCAGACTCGGGTGCCCCGATCGTTTACCGCTAGAGTGCTGCTGGGCAGATTGCGGCGCCGGTCTCGCGTCTGCACCTGAGGCGTGACGGGCGTTCTCCAGTTCATTACATCGTACCGATCGAACATTTCTCTGAACCGGGACGATAATTCCTCACCATGATCGAAGTTGACCACGCTCACAAGTCCTTCGGGGAAAGTGCACGCCGTCCGAGGTGTCGGTTCTCGGTCCCAAAGGAAGCGTCGTCGGCGTGCTCGGGCCGAACGGCGGGGCAAGTCCACCACCATCCGCATGATCACGGGAACGGTTCCACCAACCCGCGGATCCGTCCGGTTGACGGTCTAGACA
>JACADM010000148.1_pt1 | contig 48751 bp, 93 predicted proteins | sample 7512371 | NCBI WGS metagenome assembly JACADM01 (sample SAMN14389041, study PRJNA612141) | algae metagenome | isolation source: non-axenic algae culture | place: India: Navi Mumbai | collected 2017-01
CATCGCGGCTCCGTGGATCAGCCAGCATGCTCGCGACTCGGCACGCACCATCGCGGCCCCGGTCGCGGTGCTGACCGATCGGGCGATCGCACCACGCTCGACCTGGCACAACGCCCCTCCCTCTCCGAGCAACACACGATCGAGGGCGTCGACCAAGCTGTCGCGGCTCGCGTCCGGCGCGCAGCTCATCCGCACCGACGCGGTGAGCGAGCTCTCGGCGTACGACCTCGACCGGGTCGACTCGGTGACGATGCTGACCGGAGCCGACGACGCTGCGGTCGTGAGCGCGTACCACGCGATCAAGGCCTCGTCGCGGACACCTCCGAACTCGACGAGCGTCCGATGGTGCTGAACCTCGCGGTGATAAGGCGGACAAGGCCCGCTCGGCAGCCGAGAAGATCCGCAAAGCGGCCCGTTCGTTCCTTCAAACCGGGCTGGCCGACGTCACGATGAGCGAGAAGATCGCGGCCGGCGGCTCGAGCGTCCGCACGTTTGACGGACAGACGAGCCTCGACGGCTGACATCGGCCCGCATCCCGCGTCCAGCTTGCTGCCCGGCTCCTGTGCCCCGTGAGCCCACGGGCCCGCTGCGTCTTGCCGGTCATGAGGCCCTGCACGAAGCGAGCCTCGAGGCCGAGCACGGAAACCAGTCACAGGGCCATCGAGGCCAAGCCCGCACCTGCTGCGAGTGAGCCCCGCCGGCCGTACCGACGGACGGACCCCGTCCGGATGTCTCGGCCTCTCGGGTCGGGCCGATCGAGCACACCAACGGCTCGCACGCGGCGCTCGGGCTGACGCACATCGAGCGCGCGATGCCCGTACGCCGACGACATCGAACTGGCCGTCGATCGCGAGGGCCGGGCGCATCTGATCGCGCTTGGCTGAGGGGCAGGACATGGCCCGCCCGCTCGAATCGCTCCAGATCGCCAGCGACTGGATCGGCTCACCTGACGCTGCTCTCGTCGGCGACGACGGGCAAGGTCAAGGCCAACCCGCCTCTGGCCGCCTCGCGTCACCTGATCGTCGACCACGCCGCCTCGGCTCGTCGAATTCTCGACTCGAGTATCAAGGTGTACGTCAGGCTCAGGGCCAGCAGGAAACGCTTTGCGTGCCATTGAACTGAATCCGCGTTCGCGAGGCTCGGCTTGCCGGGGACGGACAAGCCGTGGCACCCTGAATTCGATCTGTGCACAAAAACCGCGACCTCTCGGTCGCGGCTCTTTGAATCTCGTTCGATCAGTCGGCTCAGGCGGTCTCGGCCCGCTTGACGCGGATCTCGCTGAGCTTCTTCTTCTCGCGGATGGTCGCCTCGTCCACCACGAACTCGGCGCCGTCGGCGTCCATGTCGGGCAGGGTCATACATGAGGTCGAGCATCGTCTCTTCCATGACCGCACGCAGGGCGCGGGCACCGGTCTCACGCTTGGCGGCCTTCTCGGCCATCGCACGCAGAGCGCCGTCGGTGAAGCTCAGCTTGGCCCCTCGAGCTCGAACTGCTTCTGGTACTGACGCACAGGGCGTTCTTCGGCTCGGTGAGCACGCGGACGAGCGCATCGATCGGGAGCGGACGCAGGGCCGCGATGATCGGCAGACGACCGATGAACTCGGGGATCATGCCGAACTCGACCAGGTCGTCGGGGTGACCATCTGGAGCAGGTCGCCCTTCTCCGGTCCTCCTGAGTCGAGGCATCGACGAACCCGATGCGGTCTTGCCGATGCGGCGACGGATGATCTCGTCAGGCCGACGAACGTGCCGGCAGATGAACAGCACGGCTCGTGTCGATCTGGATGTACTGCTGCTCGGGGTGCTTGCGGCCGCCCTGCGGGGACGTTGGCCACGGTGCCCTCGAGGAGCTTGAGCAGGCTCTGCTGCACGCCCTCGCCCGAGACGTCGCGTGTGATCGAGACGTTGTTCGAGGTCTTGCCGATCTTGTCGATCTCGTCGATGTAGATCACGCCGCGCTGCGCCTGCTCGACATCAAAGTCGGCGGCTGGAGCAGCGAGCATGAGGTTCTCGACGTCCTCGCCGACGTAGCCGGCCTCGGTGAGCGTGGTCGCATCGCCGATGGCGAACGGCACCTTCAGCACGCGCGGGCTCTTGGCAAGCAGCGTCTTGCCGCAACCGTCGGCCCGATCATGAGGATGTTGGACTTGTCCAGTTCGATCCCGTCGTCGCTCGCGCCACGCTGGATCTCAAGCAGTCGCTTGTAGTGACTCCGCACGGCGACGGCGGGGCTTCTTCGCCTCGTCCTGTCCGATGACGTACTCGTCGAGGAAGTCCTTGATCTCCGAGGGCGTGGGCACCTCGGTGAAGAGCGGCATCGGCGGCTGACGCGGCGACGCTCCTGCTTGCGAATGTTCTGGCAGAGATCGACGCAGTTCGAGCAGATGTAGACGTCGTTTGGCCCTCAACCATCGGGCCCACATCGCGGCTCGTCTTGCCGCAGAACGAGCACGTCGTTACGTCTGCCGCGGAAGCCTTCACCCGTGGTGCCACAGGATTCGTCCGTGCCGTCGTTGTCGCGACCTTTGGCCATTCGCTGGTCTCACTCGTACAAAGGACTGTGCTGGCACTCCGAGGCCCTTGCCTCTCGCCCACCAGTCGGTGCCTCAGGCAAGTCTATCGGCGCGCACGCAGGTGAATCAACACTTCTGGACGATCCCCGCTCTGGTGAGCCGTATATGCGCGGGCGGGGCCAAAATAACTTGCCGGAGACGTTCATTTCACAGGCCGAGAATCGCTCCCGGCGTTCGCGGACGAACCCATCCGCTCGGCCAGCGCGTCCACCGCCCGCTGGTACTCCTCGGTTGAAGATGCCCCTCATTTCGGGTCGCCGCAGATCATCGAGCAGAAGCCCCTGCGTTTCGGAGTCGGCGCTCTCTCATGATGCGCGCAGATGCATCAGAATAATGCCAGGACCATTACCGCCACGATCAGCACGATGACCCAGATGACAACGTCCCAGACCGCGTCGCTGCTGTTCTGCTGCGCAGCGTGTACACCGTGTTGTGGGCGGCTGCGTCCATCGGCGCTCGGGTTGGTGTCGGGTCAGGTACGCGGTAATCGCCCGGCGGATGGGCATCACGAGCGCGGGGATCATCGCGTGCTCGACGAGGTGCTCGCCTTGGCGCCCAGGCTCGCTGTAGGTCGCGGTCATCTCGTCGGATCGGTCAGCGGCCCGGTCTTCTTGCGGTGAGATAGATGCTGATGGGCTCGCCCGTGTTCTCACCCTCGCGCGCGGGCCGTGCTGCCGCGTCTTGACCTCGTACTGGATCTCCGTGCCCGGGCTGTCCGGGACGTTGGTCGTCAGCACGGGCTGGCAGTCGGTCAGCGTGCAATCGTGCACAAGCAGATTCGCCAGCGGCGAGTCTGCGACGAGCTTGCTACACGGCCTCATCGTGGTTGCCCCCGCCATCAGGTCCGCGCCCGAACAACAGGCTCGATCGAGTCGATATCGAGCGGGCTGATGTTGAGGTAGTACGGGATCACCTCGAGGATGTGCCTGTGCAGATCGTGCGCCCGAGCGGAAGTCGGCCGGGTTCACGATGCCCGAACGGATGTTCCGCGAGCGGACCGCGAGCCAGCGATGGGCGACTCACCCGTCTCGAGCGCGAGTTCCTGCCGTGACGACCGAACTGGTTCATCGAGGGTACTGACGCCGGACGCGGTCAAAGAACCGAGAACCGTCTCGCGGCTCTTGGTCAGCTCGAGCTTCAGACTGACGGAGATTGACATACGCATCCGAGACGAGCGCGCGGGGCTGTCGAGCGTGTCGTATGAAGTGACTCCGGACATGGCGTTCCTTCCTCCGTGCAACCATGATCGGCCGGGCCTGCAGGATACGCGAGCCTTGGGGCGTTCGTTCCGTATCCACACTGCATACACCCGAACTTCTGTCGACTGCGGGTGTCTCTGACCACTTCGACCCGCTGTTAGTGGCGGATCTCGAAGCCGGTTTCATCCCGCTCGACGGGCAGCGGGCTCGACTGGGCGTTGTCGACACGCCCGAACGTCTTGCGGGGATCTGCTCAAGGCACCGGGCGGGGACCTCAGGCGGGCCACGGACGTGCATCAGGACCGAGCCGTCCGCCTCGTTGCGGACCCAGCCCGTGAGCCCCAGTTCCTTTGCGACAGCTGGGCCGTCATGCGGAAGCCCACACCCTGCACAAGCCCCGTGAACCGGACTGCCAGACGCTCCATACGAGCCTAGGTCCGAGATTCGGAGTTTGAGGGCGGTTTCTGGGTCACCAGCGGCCCTCGGGACAAAGTCGATTGATCAACCGCAAACCCGTGCTACCGTTTTCGTAGAAGCAGGCGGGGCGACCCCAACGGTCCGCTGTCCGGGAGCCATCAGGGCCTTCTCCGGCACGGACAACCCCTCAGGCACGCTCAGGCCTTTGAACCATCGGAATCGGCGTCTGCCGAGCCGGCGTGAGCATCGCCGGTGGGTGCTGCATGGTCGCCGCGCGGCGGCCGACGCGGATTGAGAGACAAAGACCGGGAACACGGGGCATGACCTGACGCCCCAATGCGCGAGGCACGGATCGGCCTGTGATGCACGACTCGAACGGCATAGATGACGTTCAACGCGTCCGCGACGCGTCGGACATCGTCCGCGTGGTCGGCGAGCACGTCGAGCTCCGCCAAGGGCCGCAGAGTACATGGGCCTCTGCCCGTTCCACGACGACAAAGCCCTCGATGTACGTCGTGCCGCCAACAGATTTATCACTGCTTCAGTTGCGGCGCGGGGGCGACGTCTTCACGTTCGTGCAGGACTACCACAAGATGACCTTCCGCGAGGCGCTCAGTTCCTCGCCGAACGCGGGCATCAAGCTCGAATCCGCGACCGCCGACGCACCGCGTCTGACGACGCCGACAGCGTGAGCCGGAGCGTGCTCCTCGAGGCCAACGGTGGCGGACAGAGTTTTCCATGATCCTGCGCCCACCCCGAGCACGGCAAAGCCGCCCGCAGTGATCGAAAGCGCGGCATCACGCAGGACATGGTCGACGCCTTCGGGCTCGGAGCCGCCCCCGACCGCTGGGACGGGCTGGCGATGTACCTGAACGAAGGCCACAAACTCGACGCCTTCCTGAACGTCGGGCTGCTCAAGAGTTCGGACCGGGGCAAGGGCCCCGACGCGCAGCGGAACAGGCTCGTCTTTCCGATCCGCGACCAGATCAGACGCGTCGTCGCTTTCGGCGGTCGCCGGATCAACGACGAGGACGAGCCCAAGTACATCAACAGCGCCGAGTCGGCTCTGTTCGACAAGTCCGCGACGCTCTTTGGGCTGGACCTTGCAGCCGGTCGATCCAGAAGGAAGGCGTGGCTGTCGTCGCCGAGGGGTACACCGACGTCATCGCCTGTCACCGAGCCGGGCTGACCAACGCGATCGCCACGCTCGGGACAGCATGCCACGCCCAAGCATGCCAAATTGCTGCAGCGGTTGTGCCACACCGTCGTGCTGCTGTTCGACGGCGACGAGGCCAGACCAGAGGCCGCCGACCGCGGTGGAAGTCTTTCTGACGCTCCCGATCGACGCGAAAATCGCGACGCTCGCGAGCCACACCGACGCGAAGGATCCGGACGAGCTGCTCAAGCGGGGCGGCTGGACGTGCTGCGGCGCGATCGCGGACGCGACGGAACTGCTCGAATACCGCATCGGCAGGCTTCGCGCGGGCTTGCCAGCGCCGGCGCGGCTCAGACCGAACGCCATCCGTGAAGGCGCGATCACTCGGCGGCGCTCGGTCTCGCGTCGGCTGACAAGGTCCGCTGGCAATTCGTGATCCGCCGGCTGAGTGAACTCACCGGGCTCGAAGCGCAGACGATCGCCGATCTCGTGCGGGGCGCCAACCGCGGTTCGCGCGGACCGACGTTCGAGGATCTGCCCGGAGCATCGCCCGCGGCGGAGCAACCCGCGGCATCGCTCGACCGAGATTCTCGGCTGTCTGCTGGCGGTGCCCGAGCGATGGATCTCGCTGGGCGACGACGTGGACCATCCGCGACGCGGTGGGCGGCACGCGGTACCAGTCGGTCTTTGACGCGATGCTTGACGCCGCCGAGGACACCGGCCGCACTGACCTGAACACGGTTGTCGACAATCTCCGTCGGCGAGATGAAGACCACCGCGTCGTCGTGCGGCTCGAACAGGATGTGACGCGACGGCTGAGCGGAAATCGCGAGCAGATCATCGAGACGCTGCGTGTCTGTCTCAGGGATCTGACCCATTCCGCAGCCGAGATCGAGATGAAACCGAATCACTGGCCGACCGCCCGGCCCGTGAAAAGCCATGAAAGAAGTCGGGGCCCAACACCAGGCTCCTGCCCGCGTGACCGGCACCGCCGGAAGGCGAGGTTCAATACGAGGGATCGGGACGCATAAAGTACCGGCCGAGGATCGGCGGCTTGAGAAAGGACTCAAGCGTGCTTCAACAGTACCACCCATTCTGGACAACCTGATCCAACTCGGCAAAGACCGCGGCTGGCTCAGCTACGAAGAGGTCAACAACACGATCCCCGACGAGATGATCGAGCCAGAAGCGTCGACGAGCTTCTCGTTACCTTCGACAGCAATTCGATCGAGTTGGTCGATGAGGCTCGAGTTCCGCGCCCGCATCTGGCTCACCAAGAAGAACGGCCGCCCCGCCGTCAGGTGCCAAAGGATGACACCCGCCGCGTTCCGCGTGGAGTGTCTCGGGGCGGCGAGGACCGCGGGCAGCACCAGTGGCTCGGGCGTACATGAACGCTTCGATCAAGCCCGGCACCGCTGCGGACCTCCCGCGATCTCGAGCCGCTGCAGGACGATCCCACGATCACCACCGAGCAAACCGATACGACCGCCGAGGTCGCGACCGATACGAGCGGCAGCGCATCGACGATCCGGTCCGGATGTACCTGACGCAGATGGGCAACATCCCGCTGCTCACGCGTGAGGAAGAGATCCGTCTGGCCAAGAAGATCGAGACGACGCGGATGATCTTCCGCCGCCGGGCGCTCGAGAGCGACTACATCCTCCAGCAGGCGGTCGAGACACTCAAGGCCGTCGACGGTCAGCTTGCCCTTCGACCGGACGATGCGACTCTCGCCAGGACAACGCCAGGCCAAGATCGCCGCACGTATCCCCTGCAACCTGCGGACACTCGAGCGGCTGCTCGAACTCAACCACGAGGACTGGGCCGCCCGCGAGCGCGATGTTCCATGAAGCACACGCATCGCGCGTGATCTGCTCGAGCGGATGACCGTGCGTCGTGGATGGCGCTCTGACCGAAGCTCTGCCTCCGCACCGGACGCATCGTGCCTCTGGTCCGCAAGCTCAAGAGCATCAGCGCGGTGCACGGCTCTGGAGAACCGGATCACCGAAGCCGAGGCGAACCCAGCAAGTACGACGCCGGGACATCGAGGTGATGCACGAGGCTCGGGCCTGCGCTCGCTCGTCCTCGAAACACCGAGGAACTCGCCAAGCGCGTCAAACCATCGACACCGTCTTCTGGGAATACGAGCAGGCCAAACGCGACCTCTCGGGCGGCAACCGTCTGGTCGTGTCGATCGCCAAGAAGTATCGCAACGCGGCCTGACCTTCCTCGATGTGATCCGGAAGGCAACACGGGCCTGATGCGCGGTCGACAAATTACGAGTACCGCCGAGGCTTCAAGTTCTCGACCTACGCCACGTGGTGGATCCGCCGGGCCATCACCCGCGCGATCGCCGATCACGCCCGCACCATCCGCATCCCGGTCCACATGATCGAGACGATGAGCAAGCTGCGCAACATCAGAAAGACATCCTCCAGAAGACCGGCACCGAGCCGACATTCGAGGAGATCGCCAGCAGGCGAACATGAGCCTCGAGGATGTGCACCGCGTGCTCAAGATCGGTCGCCAGCCCATCAGCCTCGACCGACCCGTCGGCGAGTCCGAGGACTCGCTGGCGACTCTCGAGGACACCAACCAACAGGCCCCGCAGGACACCGCCGCCCAGGGAGATGCTCGGGGACGCATCGAGCAGGTCCTCCGCACCCTCACCTACCGTGAGCGCGAGATCATCAAGCTCCGCTACGGCATCGGGGACGGCTACACCTACACGCTCGAAGAGGTCGGACGCATCTTCAAGGTCACAACGCGAACGTGGACAGTCGAGGCCAAGGCCATCCGCAAGCTCCAGCACCCGGTCCGCTCACGCAAGCTTCACGGCTTCGTCGACGACCTGCCCGGTGCTGACAAATCCACGCGGTCGGCGTAAGTGAACCCGCTGGCTGAACAGGCTGTCTGCGCAGATCGGCGAAGAGGGCTTCGAAGCTCACGGCCGCGTTCTACCGGGCGCGTCGAAACCGACGACATCGGCCCGCTCTGCGAGCAGGCCGCCGCGAAACAGGCGAGCCCGACATGACCGGCGCGGAACTGCGTTTGCGAGTTTCTCGTCCAGCGTTTCGGCGGACGGTCGCTACTCAGAGGCCCGGGCACCCGAGGCTCCGCATGCATACATGCCCTACGCGATCGACGAGGCCGCCCGCGACCGCTGGCTCAAGCTCATGGACGAATCGCTTGCCGAGACGGGATCGAGCCGGCACTCTCAGCGATGGCGGTCTTTGCGCACGTGGCCGAGTTCATGCGAAACAGATAGACGTTGCGTGAAATGAGAACGGCGCTGATTGGACGCCGCTCTCGTGTGATTCAATTGATTTCGGTTCTTTCTTGCGGCGACGACGCGGGGCGAACAGGCCGCCGGCGACGAAGCGTGCCGGTCGCGGGTGCGGGAACGAGCGCGAACTCGAAACTCCAGACATCTTGCTCTGCGTACGGCAGCGAGTCGGATTGAACGAGTCGAAAAGTCCAGCGCATCAGAATTCGAGACGACAGACAGCGAGTAATTCCCGGGCTGCAGCGTGCCCGTATCGAAACCGCTGCCCTCCAAGTGAAACAGGACATCTCCCGGAACGCCGCCATCGGGGTCCCATAGAGACCAATCGGTGATACGAACCCGAATGGCACCACGCCGGTGACGTCGTACGCGAGTTCGAAATCAACTGCCGCGTCGATCCGGAAATCAAACTGAATGGATGAATCCGCGATCGCACCCCGCTTGAGCCCGAGGTGCGCAGCTGAATCCGAGCCCTCTCCGTGACGAGGCGGCAATGTGTTCCCGACGAGCGAGGACTCCTGGTGAGCATCGCCTGAATCGAAGTGAAGCCGCCCGATTGCGCATCAGCCTCGATCATGCCACGGAAGTTCACGCTGTGGTCGACGATCGAATCACGGTCGACGACGGTGTTCGTGCCCGACTCCGCGCTTCGCATGGAAACCGACAGATCACGCTGCACACCGGCTCCACTGCCCTGGCACCTGCCACGGTGCTGATCGCCATGCCGTACACAAACATCGACTTCCATGATCTCAACATATTGGCTCCCATCCACCCCGTGCGGACACATGGCCGTATCGAACAACAGTTCCCACTCTAACATACCCTCATGTCCGATACAACGCCATTTCCAGCATCAGATCACGCATCTTGTGAAGTTTGAATGAGTGAAAAAGCGCGAGGGTGCTCGCAAAGAATCGTGTCATTCAGTTTTCACTTAGCGGCGACGGCGCGGGCGAACAGGCCGCCGGCAATCAGCATCGCTCCCGATGCCGGCGCGGACGAGCACCGCCGCGTACGCGTGGGTCTGTCCGTTGAAGATGCCTGTACCGACGATCGTGCCGTCTTCACTGATGCCAGCAGCGCCAGGGGACGTGTTCATGGAGACGTCCCAGCCCGAGTTGGGATCGATGAGATCGGATGCGGTAGGTGTCCGCAGCCATCGAAGAGCCGGGGCACAGCGAACTGTCCGCCCGCATTGCCCACGACCCAGCCGTTCGAGTTGGCGTCGCGTCCGCTCGCGGTGGTCGCACCTGCGGGGATCTCGCTGGCGCCGTTGGTTGCGTCCCACGTGAAGGCGAGGCCGCCGGTCTGGTTGAACGAGCCGAACCCGTGGCGACGCCCGACTCGCTGAGACCGAAGCCGATCGTGCCGTTCTGACCGGGCAGAGCATCGATCTCGGTAAATTACGCCCGTGGTGATGTCGAACATCAGGCCGACGTTGCGGGCTGCGTTGTTGGGATCGATGCCGTGACCGACGACCTGACCCGCATCGTTGACAGCGAAGCCTCGACCATGAACGCGCCCGGGGTCGTGGCCGTGATGGTGTTGTGCCCGTTGATGTCCAGTAGGACGCGAACTGCAGCGAGCCGCCACCGATCGAGCCGACGGCGATGCCGTTGTTGTTGATATCCCGGCGCGGCCGACGCTCTCACCGGCTGGCAGCGGCAACTGGCTGGCGGTCGAGCCGTTCCAGATGACGGGCAGTGCGCTGAACCGAAGAAGGTTGAGGCCGCGGTGCCGACAGCCTGCCATGTCGTTGGCGCGTTGGCTGGTTGAACGGTCGGCTGGCGAGGTTGTCGAGGACGACCACGCCGCCGGACTGGGTCCACGTGCCGTTCGAGACGCCAGCGACTTCCCGACCGCCACGCCGCCGGGCGAAATGCCGAGGCCACGGCTGGCGATATCACCCGGATCGACAACGGGGTCGATGATCATGTACTCGGGCTGAGCCGAGGCCGAGAGCCATCAGTGTGCCCGCTACCGCTGCAATGGTCTGTGCTTTCAGCATTTGTCTCGCTCCTGTCTTGAGCCTCTACCCATGTCCGGCCCGCACCCGTGGCTGCCGGATTGATCCGAAGGCCCGATCATCCCGACGGATCCCCGATACAAGCAAATTTAATTTTTACGCTTGTCCGGGCGATCCCTGATTCGGTAATCTGGTCCACATGGCGGCCACGAACGTCCTGACACTCGAAGCCGAACGCGAGCGGATCAGTCTCGAACTCGCCCAGACCCTCAACGCCGTTGTGGACGCCGTCTCCGAGCGCCCGGTCAACGTCTCCGCCCTCGGACGAGCTCGGGCTCAACCGCGTCACGATCAGCAAGCTGCTCAGCGGCATCAACTCCGCCTCTGCGGACGAACTGCTCGCCGTCATCCCGATCCTCCGGGCCGCCGTCCGCGCCGCCGAGGACCGGCGTCGGACCGAGCTCTCAAGCGCGCCTTGAAGCCATCGACGCCTTCGCGACCATGATCCGCGATCAGTACGGCACGCGGGCCGCCAACGCCGCGCTCGGCAAGGACTCGCCCGACTCAGCGAACGGGCCGCGACCAACAGCCGAGCCGACGTCTTCAACGGGATGCGCGGATCATCGGCGTCGGGCAGTCTGGGTCAACGCGATGTTCTTCCTCCCGAGCGAGACCGACGACAACGTCATCGAAACCACGACACTCCATGGCGCATCGGCATCCGGCGTTTGCGCCCGGATACCTTCTACTTCGTATTCGGTTCACCGTTCGTCGAGGCCGGACCGCGACGGGAGCAACCTCACCGCGAGCCCGCTCAACCTGCGGTTCTACACCAACAGGCTGCCACGCTCGAGTCCGCGATGCTGGGGTACCAGCTCACCACAGGCTTGTCCACGACAAGCTGGGCAACGCCGTCGTCGACGCTCGTTGTCAGCCACGACACCAAGGCTCCAAACGCTACGCCGACGAAGTCGCCGCTGCGTGGCATGTCGCTCGTCATGGATCTGCCCGCGGCGCTCGTCTTCGACGTTATCGTTCACGAGCCTTTTTCCGGGCAGCGACGCCGAGCTTTTCGTCTACAAACCCGGCGCCGGGGCCCATCGAACCCGAACGATCCGGTACGCGAGACCGTGTGCCCACCGAGACCGTCGAACGCGCCCCATGGCCTCGAAGCCTTCGACCTCCCCGAGGTCCCCGCTACGCCGAGATGATCGAACGCATCTGCGATACCGCCAGCTACGACATCAACCGCTTCCGCACCTACCGCGGCGTTGCGGTACCCGCTGACCGGGTTCCAGTACACCATGGCCTTCCGCGCCCCGATGCCGCCGAAGGACTGACCAACGCCCCCTCCCCCATCCACCGCGAATACAGTTCAGCCGTGACCAGTCAGGCCATAGCCCCACCGTTCGACCCCGATGACTGGGCGTCGGCTTCGTTCTCGTCGCGGCTCTGCTGTCGATCTCCTTCCGCCCGGCCCTTGCGCTCACACATGCCTCATGCGGGCAGGACGCCGACACCTACCAGACCAGCCCATTCGAGCGTTCGTTCTCGAGCCAACTCCTGCCCGCAAGTGCAGGGCCACAGAACCAGACGCTCCGAGCGCCCCGACCGAAACACCGCTGGTGCCGCCCAGCACACAGACATGCCCGAGGCACCCGCGCCGCGCACCTGCAGCCCTGCCCGCCCCTGAGCGTGTTCCGGCCGCATTCTGCGCCCGCGGTCCGCCGGCGTAACCCAACGTCTCCAACCACAACTCAACCGCCCGGACTTCGAGCCGGGCCGCCGATCCACACACAGTCACCGCCGCTGCGCGCACGTTTTCGATGCCCAAGCCGCGCCCGTTGAAAGCAGACCCGACATGTCAGACAACACACAACGCGCGCGCGCACAGACCGGCACTACCGAACCCCAGAACCAGATCGACGAGGCAGAGGACTACCAAACCCTCGCCGCTGCCTGACGCTGGGCGGGCTGGTGGTCCTGTCGCTCGTGCTCATGGTCGTGCTGATCGTTCTCTTTGGGGAACCGCTGCACTAGGCGAGTGCCGCCCACCCCACTCTGATTCGGTCGTAGAATCTTGGGATGGAGAGCACCGGGCACAAATGCCCCACTGCGGCAGGGAGATTGTCCTGCGAATCGACCCACTCCTCGTGGGCAGACCGTGACTACGTCACGGGGATCAGCGTGATCATCTTCGCGGCGATCGTCAACCTCTTCTCAGCGTGCCTCATCCCGTTCGGGGGCGGGCGGCGGAAGTTTGTGAGTGAGGGTGTGGGGTGCGGTTTCGGAGAAGAACGGTGCCACTACCGATCTCTGATCGGTAGTGTTCTCTGACGACTCAGCCAAGCACCCATCGAGATGGGTAGTGGCACCAATAATGCCACCGCCCATTGCTCGGACCCAATCCACTGGCTGCAAGCAACTAATGCCACACAGGGCCGCGGCCAGATCATTCCACAGGCTCAACAACCCCACCTGAGTCTTCATCCGGGTCGTTGTCACTGAAATGCTGTCCAATCGCATTGTCAGTTCATTAATTGACCGACGCAGCCGATCCATTTTATTATCCGTTTCATTCTGATAAAACCTATCCAGTACCGAAGTATTGTACGGCCTTCCAAATTCCAGTTGCCCTGACGCATTCAGTCGCGGAGTACCCCGACGGGTAGCCAAATCAATGATGCGCTGATGCTGCGACCTACTAAGCTCTAATATTTCTTCAATCATGGATGAATCCGACCGAGCAGCAATGGCCGGCTCCTCAAGATTGGCCATGGTTGAATTCACTCTTATTGCATCCAACGCAGCTTCGAGCTTGGGCCACCATACACCAAAGTTTCTTTGAGTTGCTCATCTGCCAATCGATGCCCCGCCTCGTCCATCAAGTTTACGGTTTGAACAAGCTGATATATGTCGTCTTTGTAATACTTAGTAAACTGAAACTGGACCAAGGGACCAGTCACTTCAACAGGACCAATCCCAAGAACGGGCAAACGCGAGACGCTGGATGTCTTAGATAAGGCACCAGCCTCGAAATTCAACCAAGGCTCATCTTTGTTGTCTGGCGTAACACAGATTATTCCAACACTTGTTGTGTCAAGCTCAGAAGCTATATCAGGTACCCATCTAGCACCTTTATCGATATCCTTAGATGAAACATAAGGCTTCACCCTCTGAATAACCTTCGGCAGCCAGTCTCTCCAAACACAAGCCACTTGATGACTCGACTCGCCCGACCAAGAAATAAATACTTTCATATAATTCCTCAAAGCTCCGGCGCAAACCCCGCCTCATCGTGTTCTCACAACGCGGGGCTCGACGAATTGTAACAGATAATCCGCCCCGCCCGCCTTGGAGCCGACGCCCGAGGCCGAAGCCCCGAAAGGCTGGCGGCCGACGAGGGGCCGGTGATGGTGCGGTTGATGTAGAGGTTGCCGACGCGGAACTCGCGTTTGGCGCGTTCGATGTGGGAGGCATGCGGGAGTAGAGCCCGCCCGTGAGCTTGTAGGCGTGGTCGTTGGCGATCTTGAGGGCCTCGTCGAACGTGTGCGCGTGCATGACAGCGAGCACCGGGCCGAAGATCTCCTCGCGGGCGATGCGGTGCTCGGGCGTGACGCCCGTGAAGATGTGCGGCGGGATGGTTCCGGGGCTGAACGGCGCCCCTCCGCGACATCGCCCGTGTTGAAATCGGCGTCTCCCACACAAACTCGCGCATCGGCTCAGCCCGCCTCGATCATGCTCCGGATCTTGCTGGCCGCCTCGTCATTGATCACCGGGCCGACATCGCAGGACGGGCTGGTCGGCGGCGCGACGAGTGCGCGCGTCGCCTCAACGAGCGGCTCCGGTGAACCGCGTGATGTGCGGCCCGCTCGGCCCCTCGGCATCCACAATGATGCAGCGAGCAGGTCGAGCATTTCTGACCCTGAAACCCGAACGCGGACTGACGCACACCGATGACAGCTTCGTCGAGATCGGCGGACGTATCGACGATGAGCGCGTTCTTGCCGCCCATCTCGCACGACCTTCTTCGTGCATCTGCCCCTCGGCGTCAGGCCCGCGGATGATGTCCGGGCCCACCGCCTTGGAGCCCGTGAACGCGATGATCGCGGTCCGCGGATCACGCACGAGCGTCGCCCCGACCGTCTCGCCCCGCCCGGGAAGGAACTGGAGCACGTGCATCGGGTCCATCTCGACCTGCCACATCTGCGCTTGAGCGATTCATGGAAGATCCGCACCATCTCGGCGGCGATATGGGGCGTCTGCTCGGCGGGCTTGACGACCACGGTGTTGCCCGTGACCAGAGCCGCCGCGGTCATGCCGCAACAGATCGCAAGCGGAAGTTCCACGGGCTGATGACGACAGCCACGCCGCGGGGCTGGTAAAGTGCTCGTCGAGCTCGCCGATGAACCGCCGAGGCGTTCGCGCTCGAAGAGCTTGGGCGCCAGTCGTGCGTACTTCGCAGAAGTCGATCGCTTCGCAGACGTCCGCGTCCGCCTCCCGGGTCTTGCCCGCTTCCTTGACCATCAGCCAGGCTCATCGCGGCGCGACCGCATCAGGTTGGCTGCGTATGTCAGCACATTGCGCAGAATGGGGTTCGTGCTCCGCCAGTGATCGAACGCCTGTTCCGCATGATCGATCGCCCTGATCGCGTCGGCGTCGGTGTGCTTTGTCGTTGTCGACGGGCCCGATCTCGCGCGGTCGAGCGAGTTTGAAGTGCTCGCGCTTGGCCCTGCTGGAGAATCGCGGACGGGCTCGGTGAAGAAACGCTCGCCGTTGCCCACGCCCGGGACCGCCGGCGAGCTGGTGCCGTTCGTGCGTCTCGGCAAGGTCCGGCTTCTGATTGCCCGTGTCGTGCGAACGCGGGTCGGCGAGCACGGTCGGATCGGCGTTCTCGGCAAAGCCCGCCACAAGCCACGATTCGTTCGACGTGTTCTCGAGCAGGCGGCGCGAGGTACGCCATGCCCGGGATCATCTCGCCCACGGGGATGTACTCGCGGATGCAGGCCAGGCCTTCTCGTCGTCGGCGGCCGCGTACTGGACCGTCAGCCATGCCGTGGAGCATCTGGAGTTCGAGCGTTCTCCGGCAGCCCCGCCTCTTGAGCCCGGCCATGGCATACGCGATCGAGCGGATGTTGTGCGACCCGAGCGCGAGCTTGATGCCCCCTTCTTTCTTGCGGGGCGTCGCATCAGGAAGATATCGACCATGTCCTCAAAGCAGGCATCGGTGTGCCACTTTTCGTTCCACACCGGGCAGGGCCAGCCCATCTCCTCGGCGTGGATGGTCCGTAGTCCCAGTACGCGCCTTGATCAGGCGCACTGACCTGCCGCTTGTTCTCGATCGCCCAGCGCGCAGATCCCGCGTCATCCGGCCCGATTTCAGATACGCACGGATCGCGATGCCCGCATGGAAGGGATGCTTCATGCAGCAACGCGAACAGCTCGATCGTCAGGTCGCTTTGAACCGAACTGCTCCATGTCGAAGTTGATAAACACGCCCTTGGCGATCGCGGCCTCGAGTCGGGTCCAGACGCGTCATCAGGTCGCGGATCGAGCCCTCCGTGTCGATCGGATCGACCTTCGCCGAGAGACTCGAGATCTTGATCGACACGTTGCACCGCGGGATCTCCCAAGGTGATCCGTCTCGATCTGCTTGTTGGCCTTCCAGCCCGAAACCTCGCCCGGGAGGTTGTTGATGAGGTCCAGATACTTATCGCGGTACTCGTCGGCCTCGACATCCGACACGCACGCCTCGCCCAGAGGTCCACCGAGAAACCGATGTCGTGGTCCCAAAGCTGCTTCAGTCGCGGCAGCGTTCGCGTCCGTGCCCGCGATGAACTTCGAGGCCATCGACTTGATCTGCGAGGAGATCGTCTTGGTCATCAGCCCCTTGGCCACACCGCCTGCGCGCAGACCCGTGTCCATGCCCGGCGGCAGCGTGACGCCCGGCTGCGTGAGTAGTCGATCGGGTGCTCGTGCACCTGCTCGGGCGTGGTGAGCATGGAAACACATCGACGAACCGAAAGAGCTGGACCTTGAGTCCCGTCCTTCATGGACCAGTTCATGAGCTTGTCGAGTAGAACTTGGCGCTGAAGATGCCCGCCTTGCCCGCGGCCAACTCAAGAAGCTGGAGCCCGATGCGGTAGGACCTCCGGATCGATCGCGATGTTCTGCACGGGTCAGGCTCGACCGGCGGGCGCTCATGCGAAGAGACATGGGACCGGACTTCTTCGAGAACCAACCCATACGCACTGCTTCTTCGAACGCGGCGCTGCCACCAGCCCCGCGGATCGGGCCGATTTAGTCCCGCTGTATGTAATCACCCGCCCGCCGGGCTTAGCCAACATGCCAAACGGCCCCTCCTGAGGTCACAATCGGGAACTTCGATGGCCACGTCGGCACGCCCACCATCCGCCGCGCCGCGGCCGACCGCTCACGCCAAAGTCGCCGTGATGTTTCTTCCCGCACCCGAGCCGTCCTCCGGGGGCCACGAGCGGCGATGCTGACCACGGCAGCGCCGGGTCGGCTTCGCTTCAGGGCGCCGACGAGGTCATCTGCCTGAAACCAACGCCGGAACTCCTGAACCTCGAGGCCCGATGCCTCGTCGAGCAGAACCTGCTGCCGCTATCGCCTGTGCGTGTGATCGAGGGCACGGATTTCCGCTTCGGGAGTCGGCGTCGCGGGATCTTGGTGTGCTGCGCGTGCTGGGTGAGGCGTTCGGCTTTGTGGTCGAAGCCGTCGACAAGGTCCGCACCACCATCCACGACGAGAGCGAGATCAACGCATCGAGCACGATCATCCGCGAACTCATCAAGACCGGCGCGTGCGACGCCGAGCGCGTGCTCGGTCGGCACCACCGCGTCGAGGGCTCGTCCAGCGGGCGATCGGCTCGGACGCACGATCGGCTGCCCCACCGCCAACGTCGACCGCGAGACACTCCCGCCCGCCGACGGCGTCTACGCAGAACTGCCACACTCCCGACGGGCCAAACCCTCCGGCCGCGATCAGCATGGGCACGCGACCGACCGTCACCGGCTCGCCCGAACGCCGGTTCGAGGTCCACGTTCTGGGAGTCGAGAAGACGGCGCAGCGATCGCAGGCCTGCCCGAGTACGGCTGGCGTCTGGCGGTCGACCTCCACGCGGCTCCGCGAGCAAATCAGGTACCCTTCACTCGACGAGGCGATCGAATGAACCAAACGCGACTCGACCGCACGTTGAAATCATCGGGCGAAGCCCCGAAACGACCACCGCCCGATGAGAGAGACCCATGAGTAACTGGGAAACGAACACAAGCCCGGACGAGATCGCCGCATTCCTGAAAGACAAGGAGCGGATCGCCGTGCTCACGCACGCACGTCGACGGCGACGCCGTGGGCTCATCGCTCGCGCTCGTCCAGCGCTCAACAAAGCCTCGAAGACCCGCGCGCCGTGGCGTGGTACGTCGGGGCGAGCCCAACTGGCTCGACCAACTCGCGGGCGACGCCGCACCATGTTCTCGAGGGCGGAAAGCTCCCGGACATCGAGCCCGATGCCGTCGTCGTCGTGGACACCGGCTCATGGGGCCAGCTCGACGCGCTGGCCGATTGGTGCGCCAGCGGCACGACATCACCAGCGTGATCGACCACCATCTCCGGCGACCCGGACGTCGCTCCATATCGCCAAGACCTGCGCGCCGCCGCTCAGCCTGTGTGCGGGCTCAAGGTCGGTCTCAAGAGCACAAGCGAACTCCCCACTTCGATCGCCGAGCCTGATCTACACGGGCCCGGCGACCGACACAGGCTGGTTCCGCCACTCGAACGTCAAGCCGAGGTCTTCGATCTGGCTGGGCAGCTCCTCCGCGCGGGCGTGGACCACACCAAGCTGATGGCCCGTGTCGAGATGAACGACCGCCCCGCTCCTGCGCGTGATGGCCGAGGCACTGGGCCTCGAACTGCACGACCGCGAACGCGTGGCGATCATGTCGCTCACCCGCGAGGGCGATCCACCGCGCCAAAGCCGGCTCGTCCGACACGGGCGGGTTCAGCGACCTCGGGCTCAAGATCTCAACCGTCCGGGTCAGGCGATCCTCACCGAGGTCGAGACCGCTCACGAAACCGTCGCCACCAAGGTCAGCCTGCGTTCCAAGTCCGGGCCACACATGATCGACGTGAACCAGTTGCGTTTCGGAGGCGGGCACGCCAACGCCGCCGGCGCCCGCATCGGTATGCCCATCGAGCAGGCCAAGCCCGTGCTCATCGACGCCATCCTGCAAACCGAGCGAGAGAGCAAGTGAGCCAGTGGCGCCCCATCAAGCCGTCGACCCGGAAGGACGACGACCGCCCGCGCGCCGCCCACACGCCGCCCGCCGCTCTCGGTCTTCCCACCACGCTCTGGGAATACCAGCCAGCACTACGACGCATCCGACGGGTCAACGATGCAGGGCTCCAAAGCACTACACCGGGCCACCCGAATTTGGTCATCTGGCATCCTCCAGCGCTACACACGTGGCGACACCGTCATCGACCCGATGTGCGGCTCGGGCACCACGATCGACGTCTGCAAGGACCTCAAGCACAGGCGTCGGGTTCGACCTCGTCCCCTCGCGACGACATCACCCGGGCCGACGCCCGCAAGCTCCCGCTCGAGAACGCGTCCGTCGACTTCGCCTTCGTCGACCCGCCCTACTCGACGCATCGACTACTCCGACGACCCGAACTGCATCGGCAAACTCGATGCCGCGGGCGATGACGAGGGCAAGGCGTACTACGCCGCGATGAGCAAAGTCATCGCCGAGATCGACCGTGTCCTGATCCCGCGGCGATACATGGCGCTCTACGTCAGCGATTCCCCGCAAGAACAAGGGCAAGGCCGATCCAGTCCGCCGTCCGCGGCGGCACATTCATGCCCATCGGGTTCGGTTTTCGCGATCATGCGCGACACTTCGAGCCCGTCGACATCATCCAGTGTCGCGCAAGAACGACAAGATCGCTCGGGGCAACTGGCGCAAGTCGGCGACCGAGGAGAACTTCTTCCTCCGGGGCTTCAACTATTGCTTCATCATGAAGAAGCCTTAGCCTCGCCGTTCTCGCAGCTTTCCGCGACGCCGTCGTGGAATTTCAGGCGGAGCGTGCCGTCGATATCGCGGATGCCCGTGTTCTGCTCGTTGTTGCTGACGTCGATCTTGATGCGGGGCCGCTTGGTCGTAACTTCCCGACCACCCCAGCCATCGATGAGCATCATCTCCAGCGTGGCCACGCACTGCTGAAGCGTAAGATCCTTCCCGCCGGCCCATTTCAGGTTCCGCAGCGCGCGCTCAGTGTTGCATGAAGTCCGTGATATCGGGCGACTTGCCGAGCCGCGTCCATGACGTACTTGAACTGCCCCATCCGGGAAGCAGCTTGAGCCCACGCCGGAACGCCTCGACCTTGTGGACGGCCGTTGTTGTACAGCGGCAAGGTCTCCTCTTCGCACCCGTCAGGGTTGAGCTTGAAGGTGTTGTACTTCGTCACCCCCCTCCGGAGTCGTTGTCGACGCTGAGTCGGCGAGCAACCTCCTTCACCGCGATCAGGTCGAGCCCGCCCAGCCCCGGCAGGAAGAAACTCGTCGGCGAACCCGCCAAGGCTCAGCCACCGGAACGCCTCCTTGGCGGTCATGTCCAGACCTTCCGAGGCGGCGATCTTCTCGTCATGTCCTCGAGGTCGGTGAACTGTTGGCGAAGTACCAGAAGTCCGCAAAGCGGATGTACTGACGGATGCGCCGCGTCGTGATCTCCTCGTATCGGCGTTGGCAGTGGCACCTCGCCGTGGTTGTTGTAATCGGCCGGGATGATGTACGCGATCTCGCGAGCCGTCGAGTGCGAGCGTCATCCCGCCCGCCGGGATCGGGTCCGCAAAGCCCGCGGCCTCGCCCGCAAGGAACCAGTTGTCCCCACCATCTTCTCGGCGACGTACGACCAATCCTTTCGTCGTCCGGATCTGACCGTCACGCTTGGCGTTCTTGCACAGCTTCGGATCCGGGCTCTGCGCGGCCGCCTGCTCGTGGTACCTCCGGCTTCATCTTCATCTTCTTGTAGTGCTCGACCGGGCAGATGTACCCGATGCTCGTCCGCGTCGGCCCGAGCAGGATGAACCAGATCCAGCCCGCCGCGATCGAAAGAATCCGACGCGTCGCGCCGACACCGATCTCCACCGCCCAATCGGCGTTGTCCCAGTAGTCCCACACCGCCATGTTCTTGAGCTTGCTCGGGACGTCGATCTTCATCGTTCGCCCGCGCACCACGCCCGCGTAGCCCGAGCAATCGACGGTACTTCGCGCACGCACGTCCGCGTCGGCGGTACACCGCGTTGATGTGCGCCCGAGGCGTCGATGCGCGACACCTGCGTCTCTTCACGCACGTCACAGCCGAGCTCGGCCGCGTGGTCCAGCAGGATCGTAGACGCGGTCGACCCGGAAAGCCGTGAACACACGCTGGCCCCTGTACTGCGCAGGCCGCGGCTCGTCCTTGAACTTCGAGGTCGGCACGAACCGAACGCCCAGAGCTCCTTTGACGTGCCCCAGCGGTACGTCCCCGATCTTGATCGGGAACCCGGCTGACTCGACCTTCTCCCAGCACCCCATCTCGTTCGGGATCGGACCAATCGTTGGAGCTGGCTCTCGCCCACATGCTCGTGGGGAACTTCTTCTCAAGAATCAGGACATTCAGATCCGGTCGATACTTCTTGATGACGCGCTAACAGTCGAGCCCGACGGGCCGCCACCGATGACAACAACATCCACGTCAACCGCGGCATTCTCCGACACCACAACGACCCCAGCTTGTACTGCGGCCACGACCTCGGTGCTGCCAAGTACCGCCGGCGCGAACCCTGCCCGGAACGAATGTCCGGGTTCTCCATAGATCTCTTCGCCAAGATACCAGATTCAATGGAAATCTACAAGGCTTCCTGACGGGCTCTGGCGATCCAGCCTCCCCAGAACACGGTCCGGATCGGCAGGGTCGTGCACCACCAGCGCCGGCCGGGCGTCACCGCCCGCTGGGGTCTCAAATCGGACTTCGAACGTCGATTCCGCGTCTGGCTCGCGCGGATTTCCGCCCGGGCAAGCTCGCCGTTGTATCGGCACCGGGCCAGCATGCATGCCACGCCCCGGTTCCACCTCGACGAGCCAGTTGGCATCCCACACCGCACCACGCCGAGAGCAGGTCAGCCTCCTCACCGATCGTGACCGTGTTCGTCACCGGGTCCTTGTCGACCACGTAGATCGGATGCCCGAGCGCCGCCGATCTTTCGACGCTGGCCGATCGTGAACCGGTGCCCCTCGTGCTCACCCAGCGGCTGGCCCGAGGTATCGCGGATCTCGCCCCGAGCCGAGGCGAGCTCGGGCAGCTCACGCTCGACGAACGACGCGTAGTCGTTGTCGGGCACAAAGCAGATCTCCTGCGAGTCGGGCTTGTTGAAAACAGGGCCCGAACTTCCGCGCCGCCGCGGACTTCTTCCTTCGTCTCGTACTCCCCGATCGGCAGCAGCGTCGTCGAGGCGGTCGCGTGGAATCCCGAAGAGCACGTACGACTGGTCCTCTCGCGTGCCGACCGTCAGGAGCGCCGGCCATCCTCGCGCCAGCGATCCGGGCGTAGTGACCCGACGCGACGTAGTCCGCGCGATCTGCCGGCATGCTCGTGGAGCTTGCCGAACTTGAGCCAGTCGTTGCAGCGGACACACGGGTTGGGCGCCCGCGGGCGTACTCGTCCACGTAGCATCGATCACCCGCCGAAAGTCCTTGCGGAAGTTCAGCACATAGAGCGGGATGTCCAGGCATTGCCGACACCAGCCTGCGTCCGCCGCGTCTCCCACCGAGCAGCACCCTGCTTGTGCAGCTTGGGCGCTTCGCACTTGGGATTGTCGGGCACGAGCCATCGAGCGTCTCGCCCGGGGAGCCAGCGCATGAACGCACCCACCACCTCGTAGCCCTGCTCACGGAGCAAAGCCGCGGCGACGGACGAATCCACGCCCCCGACATCGCAAGGGTACCTTTCCTCGCGTCTTCACGGGTGAGTGTAGAGCCCTGGAAATCACTGGAGTTGCAGCCCGATCAATCCGGGTCCTCGGGGGCCAGGCTCGTAGATCCATGTCGTCCCCCGCGTCCTCGATCCGCAGCCCGCCCGCCTTGTAGGTCGGTTTGATCACGCTCGGCTGATCGTCAGCCGGCTCCGCGCGCCGCCGGGCACGGGCATCCGCGCAGGGCCTCCTGCTCGCGCTCGAAGCGTTCACGCTCTTCCTGCGCTTTCTGCGCATCGCGCCTCGGCGGCTGCATTGCTCGAAATCGCAAGGAACGAGATCGAAGCGATCTGAAGTACCGAGATCACCGCCACCACGAGACTCAGAGCAAAGATCACGAGGAAGATCGCACCGATCACAGTCGCCGGCAGCCTCAGGGGCCCGAACCAGTCCGAGCCCAGAAACAACACCGGCCCGATGATCCCGCACCCGCCGATGCCCCGGGCGGCTGTGTATCCGTGACGCCAGCCCCTCATCGCCCGCCCACGTCGCCAGCGCGTTATGAGTGCTAAGAGGAACCGAGGCTACGAACGAAATCACCACAGTGACATTCAGCCCCCAGTGCCGGTCAGAGCCCGTTCGTCGATCCGCTGCGGATGATCATCACCCGCCAGAACGCAAGAGAGCGGCAGGAGCCAGACGAGCTGCGCCAGCCTGATGCCGAGCAGCCGGGGGCCGTGGTCCAGAGCCGCGTCCCGAGTGTCGATTCCGATCGCGGCCTTCCCGGAAGAGATCGCCGACCCCAGAATCCAGAGCACCGCCCCGGCCCCGAGCATGATCGGCTGCTTCAGATCCCGCGTGCCGCGGATGGTCATCAGGCCCATGACAAGCAGGCACATCCCGATCGAGGCGAGCCCGAGCCCGAAGCTCAGGTTGCAGGTAGGTCACGGGTGCATCGGACAGATTGTCACCCCGAGGACGCGGGGTTTGGACCTCGGGATTGGCGTCCCGCACTCCGGGCACATGCCGCCGGCGTGCAGACCCTTCAGGGAGTAGTTGCACTTCCGGCACAGGCGATCCTCGGTGATCACCTCGCCCAGAAAGCGCGTGGCTGTGGTGCGTGATTTCGGGGTCGCGGCGGTCAGTCTATCGCCGAGACACCGCCGGCTCAGCGAGCGCCGACGGAACTGGCCGCCTCGACCGCGTTCTTGAACATCCGCAGCCCGATCGGTTCAGCCGCTTTCCGCTCGGCCGGGAGTCGTGTCCGGGCCGGGTGACGGTTCCATTCGAGATACCGCTCGGGGTGCGGCATGAGCCCGAAGACCCGCCCGGTCGGATCACAGATCCCGCGATCCGGTCCACCGAGCCGTTGACGTCTTCTGTATCGCAGGCGACCTGCCCGTTCTGAGCGAGCAGCTTGGCGGTGTCGTCCGGCGACGAAACAGCCCTCGCCGTGTGCGATGGGCAGTACGCTCGCGTCCGCGTCCAAACCGGTGAGCCCGCGCGTCCAGACGCATTTCGAGGATTCATTGAATTCGACGCCCGACCAGTCGGAGATGAACGACCCGCCCGCGTTGACGGTGAGCGCGGCTCGGTGCCCTCAACGCCGGGCAGGAGCCAGTCTGGACGAGCACCTGAAAGCCGTTACAGATGCCGATGATGCACGCCCGCGGTCGATCGCGCCGCGGGCTGTCCATGAGCCCGAGTCGGTGTGCATGGCGAAGATCCGCCCAGAGGCGACGTCGTCGCCGTAGCTGAAACCGCCCGGGAAACCGATCAGATCGGCTTTCTCGATGGGGAGGGATCCGTAACGAGTGCTTCGGTGCGCCAGCCGCGTTTTGGCCCCGCAAGCTCGAAAGCCCGCGCCCAGTTCGGCGTCGCAGTTGGTCCCAGCGTGCGAATAACCAGAGCGGTAGGCATCGGGATAGGATAGCATCGGGCCGGAGTCCGCCGCTTGTAGAGGACCCCGCCCGATTCATTCTTTATATGTCCGGTGATGACATGCCCGCTGTGTTCCCGTTCCGTGCCATCCAGTACAACAAGGGCGAAGGCGATGTGACCAAGCAGGTCGCGCCCACGACGTCCTCGACAAGGCCCGCAAACAGATTCTCGACGGCGATGCACAACATCGTCGCCATCACACCCCCGGCCAAGGAACTCGGCCCGCCCTCGGCGTACAAAGCCGCCGGCGAATCGCTCTGCAAATGGTCGGCGAGGGCGTGCTCACCAGCGCGAAAAGCCCGCCATCTTTGCATACCGACAAACCTTCAGCTTCCGGGGCAAGGATCACTGGCGGCATGGCCTGCACCGTCGAGACCCAGCCTCTGGGCACGTGAGGGCGGCGGCATCCTCCCCACGAACAAACCTTCAGCGGGCCCAAGGAAGACCGCCTCGCTCATGAAGGCCACGGCCACACAGATCAGCCCGATCTTCGGCCTCCACCCCGACCAGAACGGATCCGCGAAACTCGTGCTCCATCATGGAATCGCAAGCCCGATATGACAGCAACCGTCACCGAGACCGACGGGCAGGACGTGCTGCACGAAGTCTGGTCGATCGAGGACGAGGCAACGATCGCGAAGTATCAGGACGCACTGAAGGGCGAGGACATCTTCATCGCCGACGGGCACCACCGGTACAACACCGTGGTCAACTACCTCGAGTCTCTCGAGAAAGAGGGCGACGTTCCCGCGGATCACCCGGCTCGGCGCACGATGTTCGTCATGGTCAGCATGTCCGACCCGGGCCTTGCGATCGGGCCCACGCACCGCGTGCTGGGCGGCATGAAGGACTACACCCACGAGAAGTTCATCGAAGCCGCGGCGGGGTACCTCCAGATCGACCCGGTCGTGAACGATCCGAAGCAGATCGAGGCCGAGATGACCAAGGCCGCGACGACGTCCAAGGAGGTCTTCGGCCTCATCGACTTTGCCACGGGCCTCTGCTGGGTTGCAAGCTGCGTCGACGAGGACCCGCTCAGCGAGAAGTTCTCCGACAAACCCGGGCCGGCGAGCTCGACGTCGCGATCGTCCAGCACCTGATCGTCGAAGAGATCTGCCAGCCGGGTGAACGAGGGGCCGACATCAAGTGGGCCTTCCCCTCCGTCGAGGAGGTCGGCGATCGGTTCGGGCTCGGAGACGGGTGCCGGCGGCGGGTCGGGCTTCGCACAGATCGCGGTAATCGTCCGTCCGACGCCTCTGGACGCGGTGCGGGATATCTGCCTCGCCGGTGAATTGATGCCACAGAAATCGACGTTCTTTTGCCGAAGCTGGCGACGGGCCTTTTCATCAATCCCCTGGTGATCTCGGCGGGAGCGTTTGCAGCCTCCCCGCGTGCTCGTTGATGAACGCGATGGTCTGCGCCGAGCCCATAACGCCGACGTGCTGCGCGACAATCTGGTTGTCGCAGCACGATCATCCGCAGGATGGACATGATCCCGAGACGACTGGCTGCATCGGATTCCCTTGTCGATATCGAGATACACCGGCAGCGTGCGCAACGATGACCTTCTCAACTTCCGGGTCGCTCAGCCCCGCGTTTGAAGGACTGGCACGGACCGCACCACGCGGCGGTCGCGTAGACGAGCACGGGCTTGCCCGTGGCCGCGGATTTCTGGCTGGCCTCGGGGAGTGAGATTCTGCGCAAAGAGCGGGCGTGTCCGCGGGGCGCGGTTTGAGCGCAGATTCATGATGACGACGATGCTCGCCACGATGACGACCGGAAAGCGTCGAGCTTCGACAGGCCCATCCGTGAGCGATCCGACTTCTTCTCGGACATGCAAACTCCTTCCGCCGATCCTTCGACACACCGCCAACTCCAACGGATGTGCGTATTCCCCGGAACCGCGGCTTACCGGGCCAGCAACTCACCCGTGACGGGCTCGACGAGGTCCTTCATCGTCACAACGCCGATGGGCACGGCGTGGTGTGTCACCACGGCGATGTGTTGCCCGCGCGAAGTGTCCGCAGCGCTGCCTGACCGGGACGGCGGCATCGATCGTCAGGGCCTCGACCATGACGCGTTCGGGCGTGGCGGCTTCGTCGAGGAAGAGATCGATCACACTCACCACGCCAACGACCGAGCCCTTGCGGTCGACGACGGGCAGTCTGGAATACGCGCGCGCTGGCGATCTGGCGGGCGGTTGTCGCGTCCGAGTCTGTCCGCAGCCGTGTCACCCGCGACCGTGGCGTCATCTCGGATCGCAGGGGCGTGTCGCGGAAGGCCACGGCTCGCGCACAAGCTCGGCCGGGTCTGGGAGACGATCCCCGCCCCACCGCCCGCACAAGTTGACCATCCGCTCGCGCGGATCGAGGGGCCTGCTCGTTGCTGCCCGAGGTAAGACGCCGCATCAGGCGCGGCGCCGACGACGATCGGGAGGATGAGCAGCAGCGTCAGAACGATGCACGCGAACTTGAGCACCGGCGCGAACCTGTACGCGGTGTGCTCGGCTGTCACGCGCGTATTCCTGGGCAGCGTCTCGGCGAAAACAAAGAGCAGCGGCGTGAGCACCACGGCGTTGATGACGGAGATCTGCCGTGGGCGGCCGGCCGGCTCGAGCAGATTCGCAGCGCCAGCACGCCGATGTAGTTGCTGAGTTGTTCAGGATCAGAAGGGCGGCCAGCACGCGCTCGGGCTTGTCCAGGCTGTTTTGAGCATCCGTGCGTTGCGGTCGGGCTTCTGGCCTGTCGCGTGACTCGAGTCTTGCGCGGCCGACGACGTAGGTCGCGGTCTCCAGACCGCTCAGACGGCGGAATCGATGATGCCAAAGACCGCCGGGCGGACCAGAAGATGATCTCGAAGGTGCTCATGACGTGCCCTCCGGATCAGCGGACTCTTCGGGCGTGAGCAGTTCGATCTCGACCCACTCGATCGCGTCCCTTGAACCGGCCACGGTCAGCGCAGGCGACCGATCTGGACGCTGTCGCCCACATCGGGGAGGTGTCCGAGGAGTGTGAGCACGACGCCGCCGACGGTGGAGACTCTGCCGAGGAGTGATCGAGCCTGGGCAAAGCCCGGGTCGAAATCGTGCAGGGCTGCGTGGGCGGGCATGCGTCCGGGTGCGGAAACGCCCGACGCCCGGATCTGCACCTCGCCGGAGGTTTCGGGTCGCTCGCGTCGAAGAACTCGGCGACGACGTCTTCGACCCGGACCACGCCGACGAGTTCGCCCCGCTCGTCCACGACCGCGGCCCGCTCTTTGCCCTTGGTCCGGTTCGGTTAAGCAGATCGTCGAGTTTGGTCTGCTCGGGGACGAAGAGCGGGGTCTCGGGATCGTGCGCCATTTGGCGGGCTTGCGCGAGAAAGGCGGGCGTGCTCAGGAAGCCCACGGGTTCCTCGTCTTCGTTCAGGAACAGGATGCGGTCGACGCGGTGCTCGCGGATGAGGCCTCGATCGCTGCGATTGGCGTTGATGTTCATCGTGTCGAGTTCGACGCGTGGAACCATGACTTCGCGTGCGGAGCGAGCCGAGTCGGAAGACGTCGAGCAGCAGGCGTTGTTCGTCGGTGTCGATGGGCGATTCGCCGCCGGTGTTTGTGAGCAGGTGCCCGAGATCGGAGGGGTCGAGTGTGTCGTCGTTGGACACCTTGGCGGTCACGAGTCTCGTGAGCGGGGCCATAACAAAGCGGTCCACACCCGACCAGAGTGGCCAGAGCACGGATGATGAGGAGCCAGATCGGGCCGACGAACCGTGCGAAGGTCGCCCGGCGGGATGAGGCGGTGGTCTTGGCGATGACCTCGCCGATGAGCACGATGGCAAGGAGCGACCCGACCCGAGCCCGGCGGCCGCGGCGTGGAGGCCTCGGCGTTCGAGCCCGATGATGACCACGGACGCGAGGGTGAAGTACAAGATGTTGACGAGGTTGTTGGCGAGCAGGATCGCGGTGAGCAGCGAGCGTGGCTTGCGGTGAAGGGCCTCGACGCTTGCCAGAGCGGCCGGCACGTTTGCGGAGGGTGACCCGGTCGGCTGGGTGAGGCCGAAGAGAGCGGTTTCCGAGCCGCTGATGATGCCTGAGAGCACCGGGAGCACCGGCAGGACAACCGAGACAAGAATGATCTCCGCGGGGTTCATCGCGCTGGCCGGTCATCGGCTCGGTGCCCCGCCCTGCTCGATCATCCGCTCGATGTATCGCCGTGCATTGAGTGATTGCTTGATACGGGCGAGCAGGGCCTGATCGCCCGAGGCCGAGTGCTCTCGGAAAAAGTGCAGCGATAGTTTCGATCCATTCCTTCCGACGCTCGTCGGCCCAGCGCGCCATTTGGCGATCTGTTCCGCGTCCTCGTCCATCAGGGCCTGCTCGAACTCCATGCGGACTTCCATGATCTCCATGAGGAATCCATCGGGAGGATTTGTCCTCGCCGGTGTACCCGAAATGGCGCAGCAGGTGGAAGCCCGGATCGGGGTCGAGCAGCGATCGGCGGGCGTCGTTCAGTCGTGCGGCTTCGTCGGCACGGGCATCGTCGGACTGGGCATCGCTGCCCAAGCCCAGATCCGGGTGGGCGGATGCAACCCGGGCGAGATATGCACGTTCGACCTGTGCGGGATCGAGATCGAAGGTGGGCGTGAGGCCCAGTGCCCGGAATGGGTCATCTTCGGGCATGTCGGGACACGATACGGCAGGCTCGGGCGTGGTTCCTGTTTGACTCGTCTGGCCCCTACGCGGAGGATGGAGTCGGCGTGAGCAAGAACACCGGGCACATCGGGATCGTGGCGGTCAGCCCCGAGGGGGCTTCGCTGTGCTATCGCCATCTCTTTCGTCACGCGGCCCGTCTGTTTCCAGACCGCGAGCCGCCGCGGGTGACGATCCACAACGAGCCTCTTCCTACCTATATCCAGTGCGTCAAAGCGGATGACTGGTCGGGTGTCGCGGAGCTCTTGCTAAAATCGGTTCGGTGCTGCATCTTGCCGGGTGTGACTTTGTGCTGACCCCGGACAACGCGGTCCAGCACGGGGTGATGATCGCCGAGCACGATTCACCGATCCCCCGCTCACGATGACGGATCTGGTGGCAGACGCCCTGATTGAGAAGAAAATCCAGACGGTGGGCATTCTGGGGACGCGGTATGTGACCCGGGGCTCGGCGTACCAGACGGCTCTGGGGCTCAAGGGCATCAAGCTCCGTGCCCCTCAGGACGAGGATGTGGACCAGCTCGACGAGATCATCTTCAAGGAGCTGATCTACGGGTCATTCTCGCCGGAATCGAAGCGGGCGTTCCATGAAATCGCTTCCCGGCTCTATGACCGGGGAGCGAGGCTCTGGTGATCGCGGCCAGTGAGGTCCGGCTGATCACGATGAGAGCGAATTACCTATCCCACATTTGATGCGGCAGATTTGCTGGCTGTGGGTGCCGTGATCCGGGCCGCCGGGGCTGATTCGACAGCCAGATCCCATCTGTGAGGCGTCGGTTGCCCAGATTCTCTTGGATCGGGGTCTGAAGTCACTGGACGGGCCGAAAGCGGGCGTGATACGCTGCCCTGTCGACTGCCGCACGTGAGGCGTCGTCACGGTCCGGAACGCCGATGCGATCGGCCTTTCGGAGAACAAGAAGGCGGGGCTCCGCGCGCGATCGTGTCCGGTGTGTACACCGGTGCGAAGCGGTATCGGAGCACCGACGTGCAACGGAATGCACGCGGCCACGCCGGAACCTAGGCACGGACGAATTCGGCGGGCCCGGCATGGAGTATGAAGCGGGACGCCGAGGGTGTATAGGCACGGGCCAAGCCCGTTGTGTCCCCTTTGGACGGAGCGCATCATGCTCAAGCAGGATCTTGTGTCGCGGATTTTCGTCGTCTGAGCCCGAGCCAGACCGAGTCAAAGAGAAGCTCTGCGAGCAGGCGGCAAAGCCCCGGCTTCCCCGCGCGTTCGAGCGCTCGAGCCCGATTCTGCTCTCGGGCGACCACCGGGATTCGATGATGTCTTCGGCCCAACGAACACGCCGCCGACGGTCATCACGATCGATGGCAACGATGACGGCGCGGGCTTCGGCACGATCGGGGATGTCGCCGACGACGACGGCGACTTCCAGTTCACTGCTACGCAGGACGGCTTTGTCTCGATCCGGGCAGACCTTCGCCGACGGACTCGACACGGCGCTCGAGCTTTGGCACGGACGGCACGAAGCTCTCGGGCGATGACGAGGGCTTCGACAACGGCACGACCGCCCGGGGCCCGGCGCGGACGGCTGGCTCGGCTTCGTCGCTGAGGCGGGCGAGACGTACTACATCCGCATCATGGGCGAGGACGACACGACAGGCACGCGCGCTGCGTGTGCACACGGGGAATGTGGGCGACGATCGACTCCACCACGGGATATGTCCGCACGGGCAGTGACACCGGTGACGCCCGTGGAGATCGAAACGCTTCAAGCGGACATCATTTATACCTTCACTACGCCCGACCTTGAGAAGTTCAACAGCCTTGGAAGCATCATGGCCGGCGATGTGGTCTTCGGCGATGACGGCTCGGGCTATATCGGTGACAGACCGCCGAGCGCGACCTTTAGACACCCGTGTAGAGCTTTTGATGCCGACGGCAATCTGATCGCCGATTCGTCGAACGGCTTCAATACAGACGCCTTCCTTCTCACAAGGTTTGAGCAGAACACGACGTACTACGTGCGTATTCGTTCGGACGCTTTTGAGAACACGGTGGTAACGGACCCGCAGTCGGGCAACCCTGACGATGTGTCATTCGGTGAGTTGGTGAGAATCCGGCAGCAGGAACCGAATTCCCGATCGATAACACGACTCGGCTCGGGGTGATCAACAGGCTTGGCTCTCCTACCACTGATTTCGAGGTAGAACTCCTCCGCGACCAGCACTCGGCACAGATCTTCACGTTCGAATCGCTCGGTTCTGGGCAGACCATTATCAACTTCACGACTCGGGACATGCTCGGCCAGCCGAGTTGGGACCCGAAGCTCGCCCTCTATGACGACAGCGGCAATCTTGTCCCGATCGCGACGAATGACTCGGCGCTCTCGCTCGACGGTTTCGACAGGGCAGAGATCGTTGCCAATCTCCGTGGCGGCGAAACGTATTACGTCATCGTCGACGCGTTCGACGGCGTGTTCCTCAACGTCACCGAAGACCCGCGGGACGTTGCAGCGGGCGAACGTTTCTTCCAGTTTGTCATCGAATCCAACGCTACGATCGACACCAGCGACCCGGACCAACGGATCGATGACCACATCGACATCGTGACCGATGACGAGGGCAACATCACCAACCAGGATCTGATCCGTCAGCTAGCCACCCGCTCATCTGGGGCCGGGCGTACACGCCGACGGGCTGGAGTGTCCCGCTCACTGACGACGTCGATACGAATGGCGACGGCATCGGTGATGTCTACGGACTCCCCGGCTTCTTTGGCCCGATGCCGAGATACCTCGGCTCTTGATTTCCGAACGCGGTGACCGACCACAGCCGTCGTAGCTTCGATGGCAGTCGGCCGGCTGGATCAGAACAACGACAACGATGTCTTCACTTTCATTCCGCAGGTGGACCACCTCGGGCGGTTCGAGGGCAGCACTCAGGTCGACATGGACGGCGACGACATCGTGCCCGCGCTGTGGAACATCGACGGCCGCCCTGCTTCACGCATCACAATCGCTGTTGAATTCGAGTTGAGTGGATCCAGACGGGCACCGTCGCGATCCAGCTTACGACTCGAACTTCGATCTTGTCCTCGAGGACTTTGAGACTCCGCTCCAGTCTGTGAACACGGATACGGGCGGCCCCGCCGGCGTGGACAGCCCGTCGCTGCTTGGCCCTGAACCAGATTCACTGAGAAAGGTCGAGACCGCGATCTCCCTTGATGCGGAATACTGGGGCGGCGAGGCGTACTACATTGTGATCTCAGCGCCCGGGCTCACACGCTACAACCTGACGATCCGGGCTGATGCACAAGACGACACTTACGGCACGAACTCCGAGGCTCCTGAAGAGGACGATCTCGAGGATGCCGAGCAGTCATCTTTGACACGATCTCAGGCATTGCCACAACGTCCGGCAACCCGGCTTCGTGACCGATTCTCGTTCGTTTGGTGTGAACAGCGGTCTCGAAGCTGATGACTAACTTCTTTGACCTGATCGTTCAGAACGGCGAACTCGGCAAGATCACTGACATCAATGACACGGACGTGTACCGCTTCATTACGCCCAAGACTGGCTCGGCAGAGATTCTCCTGAGCACGACCGGCATCACGGACACATTCACGGAACAGTTTATCAATTCCGGACTCGGCATTGTCGTTTCAAGCCGGACCATCACCAAGACGTACAACAGCTCTCGACGCTGCGTTCCGCGTCTATGACAGTTCGGGCACGCAGGTGGCCTACGTCAACGACTACCTCGGCTACACCGCCGATGGCACTGTGATCCCGCTTGGGACATCCGGCAACCCGAACGTGGGCGACCTCCAGATGTTCCTGCAAGGATCCTCGCCTTGTACTGAATGTGCTCCGGGCGAAGAGTATTACGTCGTTGTTGAGACCGCAGCGTTACAGCAACAACGCGGACGCGGCGGATGTCAGCGCGCGGCGACGCCGACCCGAACCGGGTCGACTGGCGTGTCGCGACCGGTTCGTACCACTCGTCATCAATACCACTCCCGAAACCGTCACCGACGACCACTCGAACGTTGCCGGTGCTTTCCGTGAAACGGTCATCCCGATCAACTCGGACCCGTCGAGCCCGGACAACGGCACGGGTTCGATCTCGGCACGATCAACGCAGGGCGACAACGACTTCTTCAGCTTCATGGCTCCGATCGACGGGCTCATGACGCTGACGATCGACCCGGTGATGGCGGCTCGCTCTCGATCACGATCCGCGACTCGAACAACGACATCGTGTTCCTGCCGAACAACTCGGCGATCAGCGGTGAGCCACTGACCGTGAGCTTCGCGGTGGATCAGGCCGAGCGGTACACGCTGCGAGTGCAGGGTCTGACCGGCAGCGGCGGTTACACGATCGATCTGTCAGGTGTCCCGGTGGCGGACGATCTGCCGGACGATGGTCGATTCTTCGCTGCGGCTCCGCTCGACTTCGGCGAGTTCAGCCGACTGGCCGAGACGAGCGGTTCACTGAACGGGGCGGCGACTCGGACATCTTCTTCAACGCGGAGGTGACCGACCTCGCCACGGTGACGGTGACGCGTCAGGCGGGCGGGCCTCGATGACGCCCGCGGTGATCGTGTACGAACCGGCGAGGACAACGCCGACACGCCCAACCCGATCATCCGCAGCATCGCACGGGATCTGAACTTCGACGACACGGGCCGGGCGACGGTGGACTTCTCGACGCAGGCCGGCCGCCGGTACTACATCGTGGTGAAGGGCCCGACCCTCGAACTCCGTTGGTCTATACGACCTCTCGGTCGAGTACGACCCGCGGACGACCACGCCGACATCGGTCAGCCTGAACGACGCGACGTTCGTGAACATCGTGCCGAGCACGGGCAACGGCACGTCGACCGGTATCCCGGAGCAGTCCAACGACTCGGACCTGTTCGTCTTCGGTGTGCCGACGACGGGCCCCACCGACATCTCGCTGGTCTGGGACATGGAGCCCGCGACCTTCGAGTGAGGCTGTACGACATCAACGGCGACCGGATCTACGCCAACGGCACGCCCGCGACGTACACGAGCAGTTCGGGCTTCCTCGCGATCCCGCAGTTCACGGGCAACACGGCCGACATCTTCTACGTGGCAGTGGTCGGGCGACGGCGACCGGATCGATTACAGGCTCAACATCAACACGGGCATCGTGGACGATCACGCCAACGACACCAACTTCGACGACGCGACCGAGATCATGCTCGACGTCAACACGGGCGACGGCAGCGAGACCGGACGCCTCGAGGTTGACGACGACACCGACTTCTTCACCTTCCGGTCGTGGACAACGGCGATGTCATCATCGACGTCGATCAGGGCACGATCGGCACGCTCGACTTCCGTGTGTACGACTCGACGATGACGCTGATCACGCCCACGGTGATCGACGGCAACTCGATCATGTTCACCAACTCGGACGGGCAGGACGCGCGGTACTACCTGTCGATCGGCTCGACCTTCCCGGTATCCGGACCGGTTCATACACGGTCAACATCGACGGCCCGCCCATCGCGCGGACCCACCGACGACCACGTCAACCGGGGCAACTGGGCGGCGACGGTGCTCGATGTCAACTCGATCAACGGCAACGCGTCCGACACGGGCATCATCAACACGATCACCGACACCGACCTGTTCCGCTACGAGACGATCGGTCGCGGCGGTTCGTACATCCGTGTCTCCGGTGACGATCCCACGCCGGACTTCACGGTGCGGATCTTTGATTCCAACGGCAACGAGCGACCGATCTGGCCAACTCGACCGGTGTGGCCGGCGTGGTCGGTGTGACTGCGGCGACGAGCTTCACCTCGTCGGGTGCGGGCCAGATCATGGTCGATTCGACTGGCGATGTGGACACGGCAACTACACGCTCCGCGTTGATGGCCCGGCGGTCACGACTCGCACGTACTACCGAGGGCTTTGCCAACGCGAACATCCACGAGTTCATCTCGCTGGCAAACCCGAACGACGAGGCCGTCAGCTACAGCATCACGGTGTACTACGCCGACATGTCGCTGGGCTCGGCCGTTGTCGCCTCGGGGACGCTGCTGCGGGTGCCCGCGGCGGCGCGACGCTTTCGTACGGCGACGACATCGACGGCGACGGCAACGCCGACTACGCGACGGGCATCATCGCCAACGGGCGTACGCCATCGTGGTCGAGTCCACGCTGCGTCTGGGTGCGAGCCTGAGCCACTACGACGCGAACCTCGCCCGTGCCGGTGCGATCGGTGAGGCCTTCACCGATGTCACCAGCGACCGCTGGGACTTCCCCGACGTGGTCCGCAACCCGGGTGTCGTAGAAGAGTTCCTCGTCTGGTACAACCCCAACTCGTTCGATGTGACGCTCACGATCACGGCCTACACGGGCAGCGGCAGCACCGTTGTGCTCAGCCCGATGACCGTGGGTGCGAACAAGCGTGGCGGCCTCGAGATCCACAACATGGCCACGCTGCCGCTGGGCACGTTCGCCATCGAGATCCTCGGCCCCGGTCGACTCGGCCAACAACGACGCCAACATCGGCATCGTCGCGGGTCTGAGCCGTTACGACTGGTCAACCGCTTCGCGTTCGGTTACCTCGGTGTCCGCGACGGCGGCAGCACCACCATCATCACGTCGCTGACCAACGGCACGGACATCACCAGCGAGTTCACGATCTTCAACTCGGGCTCGACCGATGCGACCGTTGACATCGTCGGCTCGTACCTCGAGGACCCGGGCCTGCCCGATCTGGTCCGCCGGTGACGGTCGCGCCGGTGAGCGTCTGCGTCTGACCGGCACGAGCCTCGCCTTTGCCTCGAACGAGGCGATCGGCCTGCGGATCACCTCGGACGTTGATGTTGCGATCACCGCGATCGAGCGTCAGCGTGGCGACGCGGATGCGACCGCGGCGTTCAACGAGGCGGGCACGTCGTTCTACTTCGGCGATGCGTTCATGAACCCGGCTCGCGGGCAACCTCTACACCGAGACCCTCGCCTTCTACAACCCGAGTGATGCCGACAACGATGTCACCATCACTCTTTCGCCGACGGCTCGGCCGAGCGTGTCCGCATGGAGACGATCGCGGCAGACGACTTCCTGCTGCGTCTCGAGGACATCTCGCAGGTCGTTCAGAACAGGCCGCAGCCAACTACTACGCCATGCGGATCGATGCCACCAGCGGTGTCGTGGTCTCCATGACCCACTACGACGGCTTCCTCGGCGGCGGCTGGGCCACGGCGCGCCCCGCTCGGCCGACAACTCGATCGCCTGATCGAGTCCACAATCAAGTCACCACCCCCGCGGACCGTTCCGCGGGGTGTTTTGCAACCGAGGCGAACAGCATGCATACAAACATGGCGACTCGCGAGACATCCTCGCGGAAGTACAGAGAATCGCGTCACAGGATGGAACATCACGGCAATGCGGCGTTGTTCAAGGCGGAGAAAGCATGGGCATCTTGCATCGATCACTGGCGGCAGGTTTCACGGCACTCACAGCGATGACGCTGCACGCCCATACCCACGCCCAGCCCGGATCTGGATGACCCGCCCGCACTCCAGCGTCAGGCTCATCGCCGAGAAGGACGCTTTCACCCCGGGCACCTCGACCACGATCGCTGCGGTCTTCGATCTCGACAAGGGCTGGCACACGTACGCCGACTCGGTGAACGATTCGGGAGGGCCGTTGCTGATCAACTGGGCGTTGCCCGATGGGTTTGAGATCGGCGAAGCCATCTGGCCCGCCGGCCATCGTCACGTTCAGGCCGGGGGCGTGCTCGATCACACGTTCGACGACAGGCTTGTCGTGCTCTTTCCGGTCTCTGTTGACGATGACGCCGAGATCGGCAGTGACGCGGTGATTTCCGCGAGCATGGAGTGGCTGGTGCGACGCGAACCAGTGCGTGCCCCAGTTTGCCGAGGCTTCGCTCGAACTCCCGGTCAAGCGGACGAGCGAGTCCGGTCCCGATGCCGGTGATCCGCAAGACCCGCACTGAGATGGGCAAGCTCGCCACCGGCGCGAACGGATGCGGTGATCCTTGAGTGGAAGGGCGACACGCTCATCGCGCGGAATCTTATGGGCTACGAGTTCGAATTCATCCCCGGTCCCGGCTGCCCGGCCCCGGAGGATCTGCTCGAATCGGGCTACGCCGAGGACGGCAGGCTGGAACTGGCGTTCGACTTTGAAGACAATTCCAAGACCGAGGTTGTCGGCTGGGTTCGGCTCATCGCCCCAAGGGCAAGAGCCTGCCACCGATCGAGACTGATTTGTACATGATCCGGCTCCAGCGGGCGAGGGCCCCGCCCGCATGCTTGGGGGCCGCAGTAGTTCAAGACTGAAGCTCGGACCGATGAGGTCGGGCGTTACCACGGAGGTTCACATGATCAGCATCGCACGCAAACGCACACTGACCGGGATTCTGGCCGCGAGCTTCGGCGCACTCGGCGTGGCGCTGGCGACCGGGGCCGGCACGGTCGCACCGAGCTACGAAGAGGGCGTCAAGGTCGGCGACAAGGCCCGACTTCACGCTCACCGACATCCACGGCGAAGAGCACAAGCTCAGCGAGAGTACACCGAAGAGGGCAAGATCGTCGTCCTCGAGTGGTTCAACCTGACTGCCCGTTCGTGAAGAAGTTCCACTACAAGACCGACACGATGCCAGACCTACGCCGGCTTCGAGGGCAAGCCGGTTGAGTTCCTCGCGATCAACTCGGCCGCCCCAACAAGCAGGGCTGGGGCGAGGAACGCAACATCGAGGCCGAGGCTCTACGAGATCGAGTACCGATCCTGCTCGACAAGGACGGCTCGGTCGGCAAGTCCTTCGGTGCCAGCGCACGCCGCACATTCATCGTCGACGCCGAGGGCGTTGTCCGTTACATCGGCCCGATCGATTCCTCCAGCAGCTGAGATCGGTGAGAAGAACTACATCGAGATCGCTGTGAACCAGCTTCGACGGCGAGAGCGAGATCGTCACGGCTGAGATCCCGGCTTACGGGTGTGCCGTGAAGTACGTGAAGAAGTAATCTTCACCCGCCAGTCTGATTCCCGCGGCCCGGGCAACCGGGCCGTGTCTTTTTCCTCCCGCTCAGAACCGGCCTCGGTGCGGACCGATACCCCAGACACATGGACGAACTGCTGGCCATCTTCATCAAGCTGGGCGACATCGCCCTGATTCTCATCGGGTTCGGGCTGGTGGTGTTCATCCACGAGCAGGGCACTTCCGGCTGCCAAATGGGCGGGCGTGCGGGTGCTCGCGTTTGCACTCGGCTTTGGCCCCCGATCATCACCTATCGCAAGGGTCTCGGCTTCCGGCGAACGTCGACCGAGGACGAGTACAAGCGATGGCTTGTGCTCAAGGCCGACGGAGCCGCCGCCCCGATTCGAACCTGAGCCCGACCGAGTACCGCCTGAACGCCCTGCCCTTGGCGGGTATGTCAAGATGCTTGGTCAGGATGACGCGGACCCCGGGTACCGCAGCAGCGAGCCCGACAGCTACAACGTCGCGCCGACGTGGAAGCGGATGGTGATCATCTCGGCGGGCGTGACGATGAACATGGCGATGGCGGCCGTGTTGTACGTCGCGGTCTTCATGGCGGGTCTCAAGACCGAAGCCGGTGGTGGGCGATGTGCTGGACGGCTCCCCGCCGCGACCGCTGTTGGACCGTGCCAGCGAGCTTGGGCTCGTAAGTCCGGGTCTTCAACCGGGCGACACGATCCTCTCAATGAACGGGCGTCAGCCGGCGTCGTTCAACGACATCCGCCTCGGCTCGGCGATGGCCAAGGCCGACACACCGATGGAGATCGAGGTCGATCGTCCCGGAGTGGATGAGCCCTGCGATTCACACTCACGCCGGAGAAGAGCGAGGCTGGGCCTGCTCACGATCGGGATTCTGCCTTCGTTTACGAATCAGGTGATCGACCCCGGTTCGAATCGGGTTGTGGCGCAGATCAGGCAGGTGCTCAAGCAGTCGGGTCTTGAGGATGTGCCGCTGTCGAGGCTTGTCGGGATCGACGGCGAGCCCGTTACGCGTCCGAGCGATATCACGCACCGCATCAGCCACGCGATGGGCGAGCCCGTCGAGCTGACGTTCGAGAAGACGACGGCACCCAGACCACGATCGCCGTCACGCCCGGCCGATCCTCGATGTCGATTCGGTCCGGATCGCGGGAGCCGAGCGGCAGGTGAGCAGCATCTCGGCCTCACCCCGTCATGAGTGTCGGCGTGCTCGATCCGGAGCAGAGCAAGGGGTACAGGGATTGCGTGAGGGCGACCTGTTCATGCGTCTTGGGTCGGCAAGCTTCCCGAACGTGGCGGGGACGGCCGAGGTCTTCCGGGCCGGCGGCACGATCGAAACCGTCGCTCTCGCGATGGTGAGCCCGTCGAGCTCCTGCTCGAGGTCACGCGGCAGGGCGTAGTCGGCTTCAACATCGACTGGCGATACGAGTACACCACGGTTGCGCGCCCGCAGGCTTGGCCGACACGATCTCGGGCCTGCGCCCCGGATCGCGCGTGCTCGCGGTCAACGGGACTCCTGTTGAGAGCTTCGCCGACATCGCACGAGCCCTCCAGCGGGCTGTCGCGGCCGGGCAATCGGAGAACACGTTTGACGTCGAACTCCCGCTTACGAATGGCGAGGGACGCGGCAGGTGCACCGTGTCGGTCACACTCAGCCAGTCGCAGATGGATCACCTGCAGGAGATGCAGTGGGACCTGCCCGTTGTGGTCAATCTCTTCGAGCCGGAGATGACGGTGCTCAAGGCCAGCGGTCCGCTCGATGCGATCGCAATGGGCCTGCACGAGACCGACCGTGTGATGCACGACGTATCTCACGTTCATCAGGCTCTTCCAGGTTCAATCTCACCCAAGAACTCAACGGCCCGGTCGGCATTGTGCACACGGGAACGATCATCGCCGGCCGCGGGCTGATCTGGCTGCTCTTCTTCTTCGCGCTCGTCAACATCAACCTCGCGGTCGTGAACTTCCTGCCCATCCCATCACCGACGGCGGGCACATGATCTTCCTGATCTGGGAGCAGATCACAGGAAAGCCCGTTTCCGTCGCGGTGCAGAACGCGGCGACGCTGGCGGCCTCGTCCTGATCGTCGCGGTCTTCCTCTTTGTCACATACAACGACCTCTCCGGGCTTCTGGGCTCATGACCGGGTTCATCGCGCTTGCTCGCGATCGGGCTGGTGATCCTGTGGCTGCTCGGCGTGTTCTCGACCTGGCGGCTCACGCATCCGAACCGGCGCACGTACGCGTATATGCTCAGCGCGGCCTGCCGGGCGATCCGGGCGAGCTTCCGGCGAGCCCGCGCGTTCACGCAGTGGACGCTGACCTCGCGACGGGGAGCGCCTGTCTGGGAGATCACGGGCGATGATCCGAAAGGCCCGGCGATCATCCTCACGCACGGCTGGGGCAACTCGCGGTACGACGCGCTGCTTCGGCTCGGGCCGTTCCTGCGCTCGCGCATCATCGCGGGGATCAGCCTGGTCACGGCGACGCGCCGGCACGTGCGACCGGGCGTCGGGAGGCAGGATCTTGCAGCGCTCGTCGAGCAGGTCGATGCCGACGCATCGTGCTCTTCGGCTGGTCGCTCGGCGGGAGTCTCGGTCGCGGCAGCGGCCGCGCGCATCGTCGCGGTTGCGCGCAGGCCCCTCTACCGGCCTACACACCGGCCAAGGGCGTGCTCTCGGAGGCGGCGCGCACGGCGCGCGACGCTCTGGCCCGCGATGGTGCTCATCGGCCTGATCCGCAAACGCAAGCTCACATGGGCGGGCGTGGGACGGTTTGATCGAGCCGCGTACGCAGGAAAGCTCGCTGCCCCGCTGCTCGTCATCCACGGCGAAGAGGACCGCGTCTGCCCGCTCGAAGACGGACGCGATATCGCCGAGGCTGCGCCGAACGGTCGGCTGGTCGTGCTCCCCGCGCGCCGCACAACGGGCTGTGGGCGAATCCAGAGACGAAAGCCGCTCTAGAACGCAGATCGCGGCGTTTCTGGACGCGGTTCTGTTGGGGCCGGCCGGGCCGTAGAATGGGTCATGCCCAAAGCGATGATTCCCCGAGCCCGACCGTTGACGCAATCATGGCCGCCGAGCGCGCCAAGTCGTTCACAACGCGATCGATCAAGAAAGAATCGAGCAGGCCCCTCAAGCTGGCGGCTCTCGATGGTGGATCTGACGACGCTCGAAGGGAAGGACTCGCCCGAAGGTGCAGCCGATTTGCCGGAAGGCTGTGACCTGATGCCCGGGCACCCGGACATCCCGAGCGTGGCGGCTGTGTGCTTCTACCCGAGCATGGTCAAGGTGGCCCGTGAGGAACTTGAGAGCATCTATGGACGGCGAGACGCCGCCCCACCGGGGAAATCGCGTCAAGATCGCCTCGGTCGCGACGGGTTTCCATCGAACTGGCTGCGCGCGACACGGAGAAAGCGATCGAGGACGGGGCCGACGAGATCGACATGGTCATCAACCGCGGCGTTTCTTTCGGGCAAGCGTGATGTGGTGTGACGAGATCCTCGCGGTGAGCCGCCTCTGCCGGGATGCCCGGTCGGAAGATCGGCACGTGCATCTCAAGGTGATCCTCGAGACGGGCGAAACCGAAACGCTCGACAACGTGCCCGGCGAGCGACATCGCGATCGCCGCGATGCTCGAGGCCAATCTCCTCGACGAGCCGGGCGGCGGGTTCATCAAGACGAGCACGGGCAAGGTCAGCCCGGCCGCGACGATGCCCGTGACGCTCGTGATGCTCGAAGCGATCCGCGATGCACACCGCGCGAGGGCGTCTTCGTCGGCATGAAACCCGCCGGCGGCATCCGCACCGCCAAGGAAGCCCGGCACTACCTCTGCATGCTCAAAGAAACACTCGAAGGCGTCGACGCGAGCCCCGGCTGCCACTGGCTCAGCCCCCACCTCTTCCGCTTCGGCGCCAGCAGCCTCGCCAACGACCTCCTCGCCAGCCGCCCGCTTGCACCGGTGTTATGCCGCGGGTATGACTTCGAGGCGTGAAAGAGCATTGCTACAACCTTACTCTTCCTGCTCGTCGGCGCAGTATTCTCCGTGCTAATAGCTTGGGCTTGCGCCCTACTCATCCCGATAGACGCGAAGAATCGATTGGCATGAGCGGATGCCTCAAGAACTCGCTGAAGGCTGCGGCCCAACAAAGCTGAACGAGGATGATCGGAAGTTCGAGGTTATGTGCACGACTCGATCGAGCCTGATCGGGTTCACGTCGGCAAACTACTCGTGCGACTGGGTACCAACGTTTGTCTCACCTCACTGGTCGCGCGGGCTTTCCATTCAAGTGCCTTGCATACAAGACAACTGTTGTGACATACGATGAGTTCAACGATTATCCAGCAAAGCACATGAAACCAGCGTTCTCACCTCGTGAGAATGCTCGACGCCAAGATGTGCTCAAGCACGCTCAGGAAACTCAATCGCGGCATTGCAGTGGGGATTGCCTCTCTGGCGGCTCCCGGCGTGGGCTCAGATGGGCGACAAGACACGCAGGCTTCCTGTCGTCCCCACATTCCGGCATTCTTCTCAACACGGCATTCTGGCATGCACGTTCTGGCTTGCACTTCAACTCCGCAAGTGGATTCGGACCGCAGGGGACAATGCCCCGCTGCAGTACAGCCTCGCCAACCTCGAAGCCTGCCCCGAATGCGGCACTTGTGCCAACCCGCGTAGAATGCAGGCATGACCACCGCACCCCGCCATCGCGAGCCAGTGTCATCGGGCCTGCCACGATTGACGTCACGGGCCTCTGGGATTACGCCCCGCGCCGAGAGCGTCAAACCAAAGCTCAAGACCCGCTACGGGCACTTCATCGACGGCACGTTCGTCGAGCCCGCCCAGGCCAGTACTTCCAGACCGTCAGCCCTCGACCGAGCAGGTGATCGCCGAGGTCGCCCGTGGCTCGCAGGCTGACGTGGACCGGGCGGCTGCGGGATGCGCCGCCCAAGTGGACCGCCCTGCCCGCGATCGAGCGGGCCAAGTACATCTACCGCATCGCCCGCCGCATCCGGGAATGCGCCGGGAGCTGGCGGTCGCCGAGTCGATGGACGGCGGCAAGCCCATCCGCGAATCGCGCGACGTCGACATCCCGCTGGCGGCCCAGCACTTCTTCTACCACGCGGGCTGGGCCGACAAGCTCGAATACGCCTTCGCCGGGCGGAGCCCCCAAACCCGTCGGCGTGTGCGGGCAGATCATCCCGTGGAATTTCCCGCTGCTGATGGCCTCGTGGAAGCTCGCGCTGGCTCTGGCCTGCGGCAACACGTGCGTCCTCAAACCCGCAGAAACAACACCGCTGACCGCGCTCATGCTGGCCGAGATCTTCGAAGAAGTCGAGTTCGCCGCCGGGCGTGGTGAACATTGTCACCGCAGGCGAGACGGGCTCGGCGATCGTCGAGCATCCCGGCATCGACAAGATCGCCACGGGCAGCACCGCAGTCGGCAAGAAAATCGCCAACCACATCGCCGGCACGGGCAAGAAGCTGACGCTCGAACTCGGCGGCAAGAGCTCATCTTCGAGGACGCCTCGATCGATCAGGCGGTCGAGGGGATTGTGCAGGGATCTACTTCAACCGGGGCCACGTCTGCTGCGGCAGCCGGGTGTTCGTGCAGGAGAGCGTGCGCGATGAGGTCGTCGAAGCTCAAGCGCCGGATGAATCGCCGCGTGTGGGCGACCCGCTCGACAAGAACACGGACGTGGGCGCGTCAACTCGGCCGGTCGCCGAAACGATCAACCGGTTCCTCGACGAGGGTAAAGCGGGCGGCAGCGCGTTCTGGCAGGCCGAGGGCGAGACGCCCAGGATGGCTACTGGGTCAAGCCCTGCCTTTTCGATCACGTCCAGCCGAGCGAGGTGATCGCCCGCGAGGAGATCTTCGGCCCGGTCCGGCGGTCATGACCTTCCGCACGCCCGCCGAGGCGATCGAGCGGCCAACAACACGCCCATGGACTGGCCGCCGGCGTCTGGACCGACAAGGGCTCAAGATCTTCGAGATCGCCAGCAAGCTCAAGGCCGGCGTGGTGTGGCTCAATACCTACAACAAGTTCGACGCGGCAAGCCCGTTCGGCGGGTTCAAGGGAATCGGGCTTCGGCCGCGAGGGCGGGCTGCACGGGCTGCGTGCGTACGCGGCTCGAATCATGAATCGCGTCATTGGATTTATAGCTTTTGGCGCGCTCTCTGCGCTCGGTTGGTGGTCATTCGTTTCTATCTTCGGGGCATCGATCGACTCGATTGGCGGGCTCAGCTCTGCAGCGTTTGGTGTGCTTTGCGCGATCGCTGCCCTGCTCTCACTCTTACCTCGCAAGAAATCCAGAAACGGGCCCCGGATGCTTCCATCCGGGGCCCGCGATCTGTGAGACTCAAGAAAGAGACTCAACGAAACTGAAATTAGCGGCGACGGCGTGCGGCGACGAGGCCACCCAGCCCATCAGAGCGGCCGAGGCGGGCGAACAACCGAGCCCTCGAAGCGGAACTCGGTGAGTTCGAGCCGTCGTAGTGATCGCCGACGCGGAAGGTGCCGCCGCTGCTGATCGAGCCGCCGTTGGCGAGACGCCGTTGACTGCGTAGATGCGGAACTCGTTTGAGCCGGTCAGGCCGGTGAGGGCCGAGACGTCGGCGATCGAGTTGTTGAAGTCGGTGCCCGACTGGCTGAAGCTGTAGACCGGGCTGGCGAAGCCGTCACCGCTCCAGTACACGGCCGGTTGCCCGGGCCGGTGTTCGACGAGCGGCTGCCGAACCACAGGGTGTCGAGGTCAACGGCGTAACCGGCGTCGACGGTGAAACCGAAGCTGACGTAATCGTTGGCGGCGAGGTCGTCCCAGCCGGCCGAGTTCAGCGAGTTGCCCCCGCCGTTGCTCAGGCCCGCGCGGCGTCATGGCGATACCGGTGACGTTGGCGGCGGGTGCCGACCGGGCTGGCCGACTGATCGCCGGGCTGACCGAAGTTGATTGGCTTCGTGATGACGTCGGCCGAAGCGGTGCCCGAAACGGCTGCGAGAACAGCTGCTGCTGCGAAGTGCATGTCCTATCTCCCTCATGTATTGTGGCATATGCCAGTCTGTGTCTCCCCGGGGTTCACGTCTGTCCCGAGGTTCTCTCGGCGGGTGTACGGACAGGCCGATCCGATGGAAGCCGCTGAATTCAGCATTCTTCAATGCTGCATACTTGAACTGTGTGTCATCACCGGCTCAAGATTCGGACAAGCGGGGATCAAGAACATGTGAACACACATGACGTCTGCTCCGGTTCAGTTCCAAAGAAGCGGGCCCCGTCTGCTCACGGGGCCCGCTCTTGATTTCAGACTGAAAGTCGAGGCCGAATTAGCGGCGACGACGGACGGCGACGAGCCGCCAGCCCAACGCGGCCGAGGCCGGTGCGGGATGCCCTCAAAGCGGACCTCGGTGAAGTTCGAGCCGTCGAAGTGATCGCCGACGCGGAAGGTGCCCGAGCCGGAGATGCCGGTGCCGCCATCGGCGCGGGTGTCCGAGAGGGCGGCGATGCGGAACTCAACCGTGCCGGTCAGGCCGGTGAGAGGCGAGACGTCGGCGATGGCGTTGTTGAAGTTGGTGCCCGACTGGGTAAAGGTGTAGATCGGAGTGGTGAAGCCGTCGACGCTGTAGAACGCCCATGTCACCCGGGCCCGAGTTGGACGACGGCTGCCGAACCAGAAGGTGTCGAGGTCAACCGAGTAGCCCGCGTCGACGGTGAAGCCGAAGCTGATGTAATCGTCGGCGTCGGGCCGTCCCAACCATTCGAGTTCAGCGAGTTGCCGCCGGCGTTGGCGCCCGGTACGCGCGGTCGTCATCGATGCCGGTGACGTTGGTAGCCTCGACGTTGACCGGGCTGGCGGCACGTCACCAGGCTGACCGAAGTTGGTCCAGCGGTGATGACGTCGGCCGAGGCGGTGCCGGCGACGGTCGCGAGAACTGCTGCTGCTGCGAAAGTGCATGTCCAATCTCTCCTCTCTGTTCGAAATATGTTTCGATCCCATGACCGGGGTCAGCCCCGGATGTCTTCTCTCACCAAGCAGTATAGACTTTGTCACCCCAGAAGAAGTGATACTCCTGTTCTCGCAATGATCCACACTAAATTCGAGCTTCGTTAGGGCACACCCGTTTCCCAGCCCGGATAGGCTTTGTCATGACCCGAGAGCCCGTGGATAAGACCCTCAAGATGTACGTCGGCGGCGCATTCATCCGCTCGGAATCCGGGCGGACCGACCCCGCGGGCGATCGGCTCCGTGTAAACCGGGCCTCGCAGGACCTCCGGTCGGCTGTCGAGATCGCCGGCAAGGCCCAGCCGGGCTGGGCGAAAGCGACCGCCTCCTCCGCGGCCAGATCCTCTACCGCATCGCCGAGATGCTCGAGGGTCGGCGCGATGCCATGACGCATGCCATCGGCGAGGGGGCAGCGAGGAAGTCAGCGCATCGATCGACCTGCTCGTCTCGTGCGGCTGGTCGGACAAGCACTCGCAGATCCTCGGCACCGCGAACGGTCGCCGGCCCGTATCACAACTTCACAGTCTCCGAACCCGTTGGCGTGGTCGGGCTGATTACGCCGGACGCCCGCCGCTGCTCGGGCTTGTCGCGCTCATCGCGCCGGCCATTCTTTCGGGCAACGCTGTGATCGCGGCTGGCGTCGCGCGCCTCAGCCCTCGGCCGAACTGGGCGAGGTGCTCGCCACGAGCGATGTCCCCGCGGGCGTGGTCAACATCCTGACTGGTGACCTTGACGGGCGGCGCTACTTCTCATCGCACCGCGAAATCGGCTCGCTCGTCGTCGCCGCGGGTGCCAAGCTCGCCGCACGCTCGAGCTTGGGGCCGCCGGGACCTCAAGCGTGTGCACGTGATCGACGAGCCGATGGCCGTGAGCGACTGGTCGGCTCTTACCGGTCCAGGCATGTTGAACGCACGCTCGAGTTCAAGACGATCTGGCACCCGAGAACCGGCCTGAGTCTTTCCGTCGGTGCCTATCGCCGGCGCGAGTTTCAGCGGGAATCCCGCCTCGTCACAGTCTTCGCCCATCATCTCACGCGGCTTGCTCGACGCAGCGGACTCGTCCTGCCACGCCACCTCGACATCCGCGCGATCAGAAGGAAGAGCGCTTCGAGGTGCTTCCGGATGGAGCAGCTGGCCTCTTCGCGATAGCCGGCGTCCGAAGTCTCAAGAGCTGCGCGCCTGCTCCTGCGCTTGCATGGTGGCTCTGGGCGTTGGCTTCATCTGGATGACATCGAGCAACCCGAGCACCTTGCCGTCACGGATGTCGTAGGGCTTCACGTCCGTCAGCCTGAGCGTCCCTCGATGGGCGGCAGCGAGCCTCAACGCCCCTCGCCGAGATGGCTCACATCCAGCGAACTGACGCGACCCGGACTCGACCGAGTACTGCTTGTCGAAGTGGAAGATCATCGCAAGCTGCGCGGGCGACATCAGCAACGGCGGCAACCAGTCCCAGCCTTGCGAGCCGTGGCGATCTCGCCAGCACCTCGAGCCCGAGCTTGCCCGTGGCGCGACCCGCTCGGCGATGACGTCCGTGGTGACACGCCCCTCGATCGAGTCGGAGGACTTGCGCTACGGAGCACGAGGAACAGCAAACCGCCCAACAGGAGCCCAATGAGAAGCCCCAGACCGGCCGCGACGATCAGATCGTTCAGCAACATAGTGCCGACTTATTCGGGATTGGGCTCGCCGACTTTCACACCCGATTCACGGGTCTTCTCGAAGGCCCGGATCGAGATGCCCCCGCGATGGTCATGATCCCCACCACGATCGCGATGAGGAGCCAGATGACCAACTGGAGCACCTCGCCCAGTTGCCCGATCGGCTCGATCACACGGCGACTTTGCGGGTGACCACGAGCCCCCGATCGTCATGATGGGCAACAGCAGAGCCGAACCGATCATCAGCGTCCGCCAGCAATCGGAGCGTGTGCCCAGCGATGAGCCCCGCCAGCCCGGTGATGCACATGACGAGCCCAAGCCGAAGCAGGACGAAATTCCGTAGCGAGGGCACCTGATCGCTCGAACCTGCACCATGGAGCCCAGCACGGCCCCGACAAACACGGTCCCGGCGATACACAGCAGGCCGATCCCGATGCCGTCGGGGTTCCGGCGGAGCGATGAGGACCGCCGCGATCCCGCTGCGAGCGTCAAGGCCTCGAATCCCGCGACGGTACTGAGGCGGGCCCAGCCCTCGTACCCAAGGCGGTGATCCAGATCCCGGGAATGGTCGAGAGCCCGATGATCGCGCCGAGCACGACCACGCCAAAGGTACGCAAACCGCTGGATGGGGTGTGTTGTTTTGGTGGATCCGTTGGCATGCTCTTGGTACGCCTCAGTCTGGCCCGACCGTTATCGGACGCACAAGGTCCGAAATGTTTCGCGCGACTCGCCCATCCGGGTGCAGCAGGCCTGTCCGTATGGGGATTCTAAGGCAGTGATCGGTCGGTGGGACCGGCATTGTGAGCCAAAGAGATGCCTCAACAAGCAACATGCAATCCGCGGGCGGGCACATCACCCTCGCCGACGCCTCAGAAGTTCCACAGGGTGCTTGCGACCGGGCGATCGATCTCTT
>JACADM010000167.1_pt1 | contig 48544 bp, 89 predicted proteins | sample 7512371 | NCBI WGS metagenome assembly JACADM01 (sample SAMN14389041, study PRJNA612141) | algae metagenome | isolation source: non-axenic algae culture | place: India: Navi Mumbai | collected 2017-01
TGAAGGACGCGGGGTGGATACGGTCATCAACCTCGCAAACATTCGACACGCTGACTACGACGAGGCCCAGGCGGCGACTGATGCCGGGCTGGAGTACATCAACCATCCGTACAACAGGGCGGGCGAACTGACGCCGGCGTTGATCGAAGCGGTCGGAAGACGCTGCGTGAACAGCAGCGCGGCGAAGCGGGTGGCGATCCACTGCCGGACGGGGAACCGCGTGGCTCCGCTCTGGATGGCGTATCGCGTGATCGACGAGGGGTGTCGCTGGACCGCGCGTCCTCGCCGAGGCGGAGGCGATGCGACGACGCCAGAGTATCGGATGATCGCAGCTCCTACATCGCCGAGCACTGGCCGGAGTGAGCACTCAGAGGCGCAGGCCCCGTGAAACAGCGAGGCGTTCGAAGCCGTCGAAGAGGAGGCTGGGCGCCGATGGCCGCATGATCGCGGCGGGCCCGCGCTGAGCAGGATCAGCCCGAAGTCGTCGAGCCGGATGCTGAGGTGAGTCGGCTGGCCGTAGCCGCCGACGCCGATGAGCGGCGAGGGTGGCGGTGCCGACGTTGATGACTACGGCGGTCTTGATGCCGGCGAGGATGGTCGGCAGGGCGAGGGGAGTTCGACATCCTTCATGCGGCGCCAGGGGTGAGGCCGATGGCTATGGCGGATTCGGTCACGTCGCCGGGGATGTTTGTCAGCCCATGTGTGCGAACGATCAGGAGCAGGCTGTAGAGGAACAGCGACGATGGCCGTCAGCGGCGAGGCCGAAGGCGGGGATGAGCAGCACCAGCAGGGCCAGCGAGGGCATGGTCTGCAGGATGCCGACGCACCACAGGATCGGCTGCGTGAGTTTCTTCTGCTTGGCGGCGACGATGCCGAGCGGGATGGAGAAGAGGATCGCCCCGGCCATGGACCACGCGACCAGTTCGAGGTGGTCGATGGTCGTGCGAACGAGCACCTGCGACGGGTTTCGACGAATGCTTCTGTCTGGAGGTCGAACTCGCCTTCGAGCTCCTGCGCGACGAGCGACGGGGACACGGGACCCGTCCTCGCCGTCTGGGTTTGTCGGTCCGATCTTGGCGAGGCGGTTCATCGCGGCCATGGGCATCGTCGATCGCGCGCCTGAGCAGACGGATGGCGCGCCAGCGCTCGGCAACCGGTCTTCGAGGTCGGCTCGCCAGGACCACGGCGTCAAAGGCGGGAAGTAGCCGAGGTCGTCCTCGAGCACGACAAGGTCGTAGTACTCGATCTCGGCGTCGGTGGCGAGGTCCATCGCGCCGATGTCGCCGGACTGTATCGGTAGGCGAGATCGTGGTCCATGCCGCGCGAGGTTCTCGAGGCCGTAGGCGTCGCGAGGCCGGGCCAGCCGTCGGCGCTCCATGAACTCGTTGCTGAAACCCATGCGGATCTCGGATGGTCCGCGAGGTCGGAAATGGTTTGAAGATCTAACCGCTCGGCGGTCTCGCGGTGACGCCGACGGCGTAGGTGTTGAAGCCGATCGGGTCGCTCATGCGGATGGGCGCGGATTCGAGCGAGGTACGAAGTTGGTCGAGCGTACGAAGATCTCCTCGACGAGCAGTTCGCCCATGAGGGTGCCGGTGTACTCGGGTAGGCATCGATGTCGCCGCGGGTAAGACCGCTGAAGAGCACGCGAGCCGCCGAGTTCGCGTCGATGACGGGCCTCGACACCTTCGGCGCGGAGGACCTGGGTGATCAGTTCGCCGAGGATGACCGACTCGGTGAACTTCTTGGATGCCACGACGACGCGACGGTCCCCTCGCTCTGCGCGAACAGACCAGCGCTCACGACGCCCATGACGAGGACGATCAGCGGGGCTCGTTTCACGACACTGCCCCCGCGGTGAAGTGCGACTCGCTGCATCTGAGCGGCGACGAAGGCCGACGAACTCGGACTCCGGTTCGTCGCGGATGGACGCGAAGGTTCCTCGCTGTTCGATCTGGCCCTGCTTGAGCAGCACGATGTCATCTCCGGCGAGGTACGCGGCTTCTGCGAGGTCGTGGGTCACGAGAACGACGGTTTTGCCGAGCTCGGCGAACAGGTCTTTAAGTTCGGTTTGGAGTTCGGCACGGATGAGCGGATCGACGCGCCGAGGGTTCGTCAAGGAGGAGAACCTCTGGGTCGAGGACGAGGGCTCGCATCGCCGCAACGCGTTGCCGCTGGCCGCCGCTGAAACTCGGCGGGTAGCGATCGAGCGCGTCCTGCGGCAGGTGGACCATCGACGCGAGCGGTGACGCTCGGTGTTGCGATCCACCCGGCCCGCGCGGATCGCGGGGATCTCGACGTTGCCTGGCGGTCATGTGAGGGAAGAGGCCACCGGACTGGATGGCGTAGCGAGCGCCGGCGGATGCCGACAAGATTCGCGTTGGACAGGTCCTCGCCGTCGAACTCGACTCGCCCTCGTCGGGCTTGATCAGGCCGATCATGAGCCGGAGCAGCGTGGACTTGCCGCAGCCGGACGGGCCGATGAGGGCGGTGGTCGTGGCGGCAGCCGACCTCCAGCGAGACACCGCAGGGCGGTGTCTCGCCGAAGCGTTTGGTCGCTTCGATGACAGAGAGCATGGACAGACCGTAGCACGCCGACGAGTTGCATCAGAGGATTCCGGCGATTCTGCGGCGAGACAGCCGAAACTCCTTGGCCAAGGCAGACGACTCGGTAGCATTGAGCGGGCGGCGGATCGAGGAGGAACGGGCATGAACCTGTCGGCACGCGATATCGCGGATTCCGTCGTCTATCCCTGAAGCCAGCCGACGGGAAATTTTCGTCAGCAAAGCGTGCGGCGGTGACGACGATCGCCGAAGTGAAGATGATGCTCGGGGACGCCGCGATCGTTGCCGATTCCACGCGTGGATTGATGGATCCCGACGTGACGGTCGGCCCGGATCGGCGAGGCGGCGGCGCAGTGGCGGGCGGGCATCGGTCCGGCGCTGCCGAGAAGACCGGCGATGTCATCGACCATTACAAACTTCGCCGCTGGGCGAGGGCGGGTTCGGGTCCGTGTGGCTGGCCGAGCAGAGCGAGGTGAAGCGTCGCGTCGCGCTGAAGATCATGTCTGGGCATGGACACGAAGGAAGTAACGCGCGGTTCGAAGCGGAGCGTCAGGCTCTGGCGATGATGGACCACCCGAACATCGCGGGTCGACGCCGGCGTGACCAGCAACGGGCGTCCCTACTTCGTGATGGAACTTTGCACCGGCGAAGAGGTTTCCTCGTATTGCGATTCTCGAAAACTGAATATCCGGCAGCGGCTCAACCTTGTCGAGCAGATCTGCCACGCCGTGCAGCACGCATCAGAAGGGCATCATCCACCGCGACCTCAAGCCGAGCAATGTTCTGGTGGACACGCACGACGACAGGCCGCATGTGAAAGTCATCGACTTCGGCATTGCCAAGGCGACCAACCAGACGCTGACCCAGCGGACGCTTTTACCGAGTCGCAGCAGCCGATCGGTACGCCGGAGCACATGAGCCCGAGCAGGCGGCCAACTCGATGTCGACACGCGAACGGATGTGTACTCGCTCGGCGTCCTGCTCTACGAGTTGCTCACGGGATCAACGCCGTTCAGTGCGAGGGACCTGCGTTCTGCGGCGTTCGGCGAACTGCAGCGGATCATCCGAGAGGTCGATCCGCCATCCCAGCACGCCTGAGCCATAGCACGGAGACGCTTCCCGAGCAGCGCGGAGCCGTCACGTCGAGCCGACGCGCCTGAGCCGGATCATTCGGGGCGATCTGGACTGATCGTGATGAAGTGTCTTGAGAAGGACCGGAGCCGGCGGTACAGCAGCCCGGCGGCGCTCGCTGAGGACCTCCAGCGGCATCTCAAGGGCGAACCGGTGGTCGCGCGCCCCGAGCACGGCCTATCGAGTGCAAGTTTGTTCGGCGAAATAAGGTGGCGTCCCGCGGCGTCGCTGGTTGCGCACACTGTTCTCGGGATCATCGGCACATCGGTAGGTCTGGCCAACGCGAACGAACAGCGCGAGCGGGCGGAGGAACAGGCGAAACTGGGCGCGAGCGGCCGAGGATCGCGAAAGGACCGCGGGAACTCGAACTCGTGGCGAACTTCCAGTCCGAGCAACTCGACGCGGTTGACCCACCGACCATGGGAACACAGATTCGCGCCGACCTGCTCGCGAGCATCCGCGCGCGGCTCCGGTCCGGGGCTTCGAAACCGAAGCCGATGAACACGCGCCGATGAGTTGCTCTCCGCCGCGGACTTCACCGGCGTCGCTCAACGCGCTCGAACAGAACACTGCTCCCGGCGGTCGAGGCGGCGCGGGCCAGTTTCGCCGATCAACCGTTGCTTCGGGCGAAGTGATCCAGACTACTTCGACGAGCGCACAGGCTCGGGCTGTACACCTTCGCCCGGGATACAGGCGGAAGCGAGCGGTCTGTTCCAGAGCGGTTGCCCGCCGATGATCAGGCCGTGCTCGATTCGTCAGCGTGCTGCGCTGTTCATGCGGTCGGCCGGTCAGTTTGAAGAGGCGGAGACGATGTACCGGAAACTTGCCGAGGCGCTGCGGCTCTTTGTGGCGAGCACCCGTGACCGCACGTTATGTCCAACCTCGGTGTGCATCTCAGCGACATTGGCAAGGCAGAAGAATCGCTGGAACTCGAACGGCAAGCACGCGACATCTACGCGACAACGCTCGGCCGCTTCATCTCGACACCTCCGTTCCACCGGAAACATCGGTGCGGCCCTCGCCAGTCTGGACCGGCCCGAGGAGGCGTTCGTCGAGTACTACGCTGCTTTGGAAGGTTGCGAAAGACCGTTGGTGACGATGATTTGCATACATTCCGTCACCAGCAACATCGCCACGCTCCACCTGACACAGGAGACTCGCCGCGGCCGAGGAGATTCTGCGGGAAACGGTGGAGGGCAACCGGCGTGTGCTCGGCAACGAGCATCCGCAAACACAGATATCGATCGACAACCCGGAAACGCTGTATCGACAGCAGAAGTACGAGGAAGCGACGCGCGCTACGCCCAAGAGGCGTACGAGAACCGCGATCAGACGCTCGGACCGAACCACCGGACACGCTGCGATCCGTCTACAACCTCGGCATGATCTACCAGACCCAGAAGGACGACGAGCGTGCCTCGGAACAGTTCCCGTCGGCGCGGACGGGTTCCGTGTGGCGTACGGCGAGTCCATCCCAACACGATCACGGGCGCGGACGAACCTCACAGGAACGCTCTTCCGCCTCAGCCGCTGGGCGGAGATCGAGACACACCTGTTCGCTGAACTGCGACTGCTGGAAACGCGCCGACGCGCCCGCCGACCGCCACGAGTCGATCATCCGGGCGATCGGCATCCTGTACCAGTACTGGAACGAGGCCGAGCCCGGCAACGGCTACACGACGCCAAGTCGGCCGAGTGGGTGCAGCGGCTCGAAGACTTCCGAACGGCCAACGCCGAGCCTGCGTCCTGAGTCGGCCTTGTTGCGCCCGCCATCGGCCACGCAGAATGCGCGAACCTTGGCAGACTCACCAACCGTTGCCACGCCTCTCCGACCCGGATCTTCCTGAAGGTCACCGGGCCCGGCGTCCTGCTTGCGGGTGCGGCGATCGGGGTCTCACCTCGTGCAGGCGACGCGGGCCGGCGCGGAGTTCCGCTTCGGGCTGTTCCCGGTGCTGCTGATCGCGTGCGACGAAGTACCCGTTCCTGGAGTTCGGGCGCGGTACGCCGCGGCGACCGGGCGGACGCTGATCGAGGGATACCGCGACCTCGGTCGATGGGCGTTGTGGACCGCTGCGGTTGTGACCTTCGGGGCTATGTTCATCATCATGGCCGGTGTGACGATCGTGACGGCGGCGACGGGCGCTGTTCGGCTCGATCGGTGTCGGTTCTCGGCGTGACGGCCTGGGCGCGGTGATCCTCGGGCGTGCATGGTGCTGTTCCTGATCGGTCGGTACCCGACACTCGACCTGACCATGAAACTCGTGATGCGCTGCTGCTCGTGTCGACGCTGGCGGCGGTGGTGGCAGCGGTTGCCTCGCCGAATGTTGGCACGAGCGATACCGAGCCGCCGGCGTGGCGGTGCCCGCAATTTGGGTTCCTGCTTGCGTTCATGGGCTGGATGCCGATCCCGATCGACGGCGATCTGGCACTCGATCTGGACACGAGCGCTGCAAGCAGACCGGGCACGAGTGCACGGTCCGCCAGCGCGCTTCAACTTCGGCGGGCTGGCGACGGCGGTCGCGATCATCTTCCTGACGCTGGGCGCTGGTGATGTTCGGTCGCGGCGAGGCCTTCGCCTGGCGGTGCGGGATTCGCGCGCAGTTCATCGAGATCTACACGACGACGCTGGGGCCGTGGGCGGCCGATCATCTCCGTTGCGGCGTTCACGACCATGCTTTCGACCACCCTGGTCGTGCTCGATGCGTTCCCGCGTCATGCAACGAAGCTGGTGGCGACCCTTCGGGCCGGTGATCGGGAATCGAAGTCCTCGGGCATGCGTATGCAGCATGGGTCGTCGTGCAGGCGGCGCTGGGCCTCACGATCATCGCGCTGCTCAGCGGATTTCACGCGGCTGGTGGACCTCGCGACGACGCTGTCGTTCCTGACCGCCCCGATCCTCGCGTTCATCAACTACCGCGTGATCACCGGTCCGACGACGCCGCTGCACAGCCACGAAAGGCCATGCGTGTGTTCAGTGTCTGCTCGATGGTGTTTCTGGCGGTGTTCAGTGTGGCGTATCTGGTCTGGCGGGTGGTGGGTTAGCCGCACCCGATTCACACGCCCAGCAACCGATCGCGTGCCCGCATGGTCACTGTACTCGCGGCCGCTCAGCGTTGTCTTCGCCAGTTGCAAACGGACGAGCAACGCGCCGCTTCTTCATCCGTCGGCACGCAAGCACGCTCCGCTGCGAATGCATCGTGCATAAACGATGCCGCCTGCTGAACGGTGCGCGCGTGCGCTAATTCGAGATCGCGCGAGTCTCAGAGACTCGAGAACCAGAGAAACGGTTCGATCGGGAGGCGAGCGGTACTTGCGACCTGGAATCTTCGAAACCCATATCCGAAGGATCACGAATCGGGTCCTGACCCGGAGCGCCGCAGCGAAACCCGCCAGAGCGAGCCGCGATGATGATGGTCGCCGTCCACTTCACGCCAAGAAAATCACCATCAGCATGAACAGCAGAAACGCCATCACCACGCCGAACAGCAGCCCCATGACAAGGGCGATGACAGCACGCAGCAAGTAATCGCGGTTTCGCTCTGCGATCGCGGCCTTGATGACCCGCTCACACGCCGATAGTGACAGCAGCACTTGCTGAGGCGTTCACTCCACCGACTCCACCTCGATCGCCAGCACCCCGAGGAGCCGCGATTGTCGTGTACGCGTCCAGCATCGAGTCCTCGCCGAGGTCGGTCACCGAGGTTGTGATGTGTCGCGTCCATCGCCTTGGGCCAGGAGGCGTCGAAGTCTTCCAGACCGGTCGGCCGTCGTCGCCTTCGAGCAGCGCTGCGTCCATGTGGTAGCCGAAGACCTTGTCGCCGGTGCCGAACTGGTCCACGAAGATCAGGCCATTGGCGCCGGCTGGGGATGCCCTCGGCGCAGCATCGCCGCGAGAAGCACGGCGTGCTCGGTGCAGTCGCCAGCGCGGTTGCGGACGACCTCCGAAGCGGTCGCGAAGCCGACGCCGAGCGTCTTCGTTGATGTAGCGGTAGATGAATCGGCGCATCGCCTGGGCCTTCATTCGGTCGGACGCGTCGGTTCGACACCTTCCAGCGCTCTTTCGCGAGTTGCGTACGCGTCTCGTCGTCGCTGTCCGCCGCGGGGTCGGGCGAGGTAGGCCTCGGCGTCCACATCGGCCCCGTTGGCGATGACCGGGAGTCAAATCGATCGTCACACGCAGCGAGCCGTTTTCGAGCCGCCCACGCGCGCGCCGGTCGTCGGCAGGTCGGGGAGGCGCTGGCCGGCGATCGTCGACGACAGCCGGTAGGTCGCGCGCCGCGTCGTGCGAGGCGAGGGATCTCACCGACCGGTTCCACCAGCGTCGAGCCCATCATCTCGACCGCCGGGACTTCCTTCAGGGCCTCAGCACGCTCGGGCGCTCCATGACCATCGTAATGCCGCCGAAGGGCAGTTCGGTTGCAGGGTCTGTCCGGTCGCGTCGGTGTGGTTCACCATTGCGAGGTCGGGCATGATCGACTGCGTGACCGTCCAGCGGACGGCGTCGATGGTCGCCGAGCACATCGATGGGTTCCTCGCCGACGCGGGTCAGTTTGTTCAGCACGCGATCGAGCCCGGTGCTGGCGTCTATGGTCGATAGACGATCGTGTCCGCGCCGGCCTCGATCCGGGCGTTGACGTACGCGCCGACCTCGCCGGGGTCAGCCAGGTGCCGCCGGGGCCCTCTCCTCGGGACGGTCGCGCCGCCGCCGTTGATGGTCGTGCGCCCGTCTCGCCGTCCCAGACGTACGCCTCGACGGTCTCGCGCCGCCGAGGTCGGTCGTGGAACGCATGGAGACGGGTTCGCCGTCGAGCGTCTCGACAAACTCGGTGTCCACGCTGATGGTCAGTTCGTCCTCGAAGCGCGCGATGCGGAAGACCATCTCGGAACTGGTCACGAGGGTGTCGTCGAGCACGGCTGCCTCGCGAAAGCCCACGCGTGGTCGTTGATCTTCACGATGAAGAACCGCTCGAACTCGTGGTCATCCCCGGCGAACGCCAGGGCCGAGGGCGAGCAGAGTCGCGGCGATGAGCCAGAAACCGGTGACGTCCGAAGCGCATGGTGGTCCTTTCGCTGGCCCCCATGCTACCGGCGACTCCAGATCGCGACGCAGAAACGGGACGGAGCAGATAGGCTTCACCTGCCATGATCGATACCCACTGCCACCTGACATTTCCGGATTACGAGGGGCGTGGACGCGGTCCTCGCCGATGCCCGCGCTGCCGGCGTCTCCGGCTGCATCACGATCTCGACCACCCCCGACTGTCGCGAGGCGCTGGCGATCGCCCGCCCACGAGTGGGTCTGGTGCACCAGCGGCGTGCACCCGCTCTACGCCGACCGTGTGCCGACCGATGCCGGACAGGCCGCCGAGGCCTGGGCGAACATCACCGAGGTTGCGTCGGCCCCGAGTGCGTCGCCTGGGGCGGCTTCGGCCTCGACAATCACTACGACAAGCCGCCGAAGCACGTGCAGTGCCCGTGCTGCACCACCAACTCAGCATGATCAGCGGGCGCCTCGGCCGATCGCCGGATCGACAAGCCGGTCGTGATCCACTGTCGCGAGGCCTTCGCCGAGTTTCATCCCGATCCTGCGCGACACGACGCTCGATCCCGCCCGGTTCGTGTTCCACTGCTTCACCGGCTCGCCCGACGACATGCGCCTGATCCTCGACTTCGGCGCGTGGGTCAGTTTCACGGGTGTGGTCACCTACAAGAACGCCGAGGATGTCCGCGCCGCCGCACGCCTGTTGCTGCTGAAGTCACCGGCGGCGACCGCGTCATGGTCGAGACCGACGCCCCGTTCTGACCCCATCCCATCGCGGCGTGCCTGAACGAACCGAAGTTCGTCGTCCACATCGCCGAGACGCTGGCGGGGATTCAGCAGGAACCTGACCGGCGAGAGCGCGGACGACTTCCACGAGCGCCTGAACCGGAATACGGAGCGGTTCTTTGGGATCCCGGCCCGTTAAGGTCTGATCAAGCCGACGCGATTTTGGGGCTCGCCTGAGGCAGAGGTCGATGAGTTTCCTTGGACACACCCAACCCGTCCACGGAGAGCGACCCATGCGCTCGCACCGCCCACCGCCTGCGTTCTGTCGCTGTCGCCATCTCGAGTGCCGGCGAGCAGAACTGCCCGCCGGGATGGGATCCGTTCGAGCCGGGCTGGTCGGCTCGTCAATCTTCGATCTACACGCTGACGATGGCTCGGGCCCAAAACCCTCGCGGCAGGTTATCTGGAAGGCGGGCAGGGTGATGGCTTCGTGACGAGTTCGCCGCCTTCGACGGAGAGTCGTGGAACGCGATCTACGGTGCGCTTTTCTGGCGTACGAGCTTGACCTACAACGACGGGTCCGGACCGGCGGTCTATGTCTCGCAGGGAATCGAGCGGTTTCAACACCAATCCTGCTCGCCGCGGCGTTGCCAAATGGAATGGCGAAAGTCTGGAGCCCCTCGGCGAGGGAATTACGAGCTCAGGATCTGGAGTGCTGGCACTTCAGGGCAACGGCGGTTGTTCGTCGGCGGGTACTTCTCGAGCGTGGACGGTTTAGACACCGGCGGGCTCGCCCGCTGGAACGGGAAGGACTGGGCCGATGCTTCGTCTGGTCTTGACTTCACGCCCTGGGCGCTGTGTGTTCACGACGACGGTTCTGGAGCCGCTCTGTACGCCGCGGGACGAGGGCAACAACCAAGGCAATCTGGTCGGGCACGTCGCTCGGTGGGACGGCGAGCAGTGGATCGATCTGAACCTGGCGCGAACAACGCTGTGGTCGAATTGGTGTCGTTCGATGACGGCACCGGACCAGCGCTCGCCGGTGGCTGGTTCACGGAAGTGGACGGCGAGCCGACAGCGCATCATCCGTTGGAACGGTGCCGATTGGGAGCCGCTACCCGTGGATCTACCGGGAAGTGTCAAGAGACTGCATGTTCTCGATGCCGGCAACGGCCCGACGTTGGCCGCGACCGGCGAGTTCTCCTTCCCGATCAGACGAGGAGTACATCGCGACATGGGACGGCCTTCAATGGCACCCGATCCCCAACAGCGGTCCTGGTGTCCCGACCGCGCTCGTTGTGTACGACCGAGGCGACGGCCCGCGGCTCACCGCGTCCGGGCTCTTCCAGAGCCTTCGGACCGCAAGGACCGACCGACTGGATCGCCACCCTCGGCTGCGTCCCGGAGGACTGCCCCGGCGACGTGACCGGCGACAACCGAAACGATCTGGCCGACTCAACCTCATCCTGTCGAACTTCGGCTCATCGACCGACGAGGGCGATCTCACCGGCGACGGCAACGTCGACATCGCCGATCTCAACGTCCTCTTTGAACTACTTCGGGGCGGACTGCGGGTGACGAATCGGGGGCGGCTCTTCTGCACCGCCCGCCTCCCCCCTACCGCCCGCATGAACAGCCAGACAGACTCCGGTTCCCGGGCCCTGCACGAGCAGTGGCTGCTCGCTCTGACCGCGATCCGACCGCCGCGGGCGGGAGCGTCGGGTCGTTGAGTGGATCCACGAGTGGGTCAGCGAGCGCCCGGACCTCGCCCTGAGCGCGGACCGCTTCGGAAACCTGACCATCGAGCGTCGAGGCCTCGTCCGCCACCGAGCGCCCGTTCTACATCACCGCCCACTCGACCACCCGGCCTTCGTCGTCGAGGCGATCGACGGCACACGCTGCACCTCGGCACCGAGGCGGCGTGCTCGACCCTACTTCTGCCAACCGCCCGCCGATCGTGCTCTTCACCGACGACGACCGCCCGATCCGCGCGGTCGTGACCTCCAGCGACAAGTCCACCAAGCCGTTCCGCACCGCAGAGCGAGAGCTCGCCTCGGGCGAATCGCTCGAAGGCCTCGCGCCCGGCGACATCGGCCGATGGGATTTCCCGGAGCCCGAGATCAGGCCGAGACCGCCAAGCCGGGCATGCACGCCGGTCGTGTGCTGTACGCACGCCTGCGACGATCTCGCCGCCGTCGCCGCGGCGCTCTGCGCGATCGACGACCTGCGCGACAGGCCGAACGCCCGCCACGTTCGCCTGCTGTTCACCCGGGCCGAGGAGATCGGCTTCGGCCGCGATCGCCGCCTGCCGCGAGGCGCCTCCGCGCGGGCGCTACGCTGTGCTGCTCGAGAACTCGGCTCCCGAGTCGCCCATCGGCGGCGGGCCGATCGTCCGCGTCGGCGACCGCATGTCCACCTTCAGCCCCGCTCACCGCCGGGATCGCCAAGGTCGCCGCGGACATCGCCAAGGCCGACGGCGAACTAAGGACAACGACCCTGGCCAGATCGAGAACGCCGACCGCCGGGATCCGCCTTCAAGTGGCAACGCAACTCATGCCCGGCGGCGTGCGAATCCACCACCTGGCCCACGGCTACGAATCGATCTGCCTCTGCCTGCCCTGGGCAACTACCACAACATGGCCGACCTGCAGGCCGTCCAAGACGAGGAGGCCGACGCGATCGCCAACGCCCGCCCCGGTCGCGAGCACATCGCCCTCAACGACTACCACAACCTCAGTGCCTGCTCGTCGCCTGCGGCACGGCTCACCGAGGTCGAAGCCCCGGTGGACACCATGGAGAAAGCTTCGCCGAGCGCTTCAGTGCTTACGCAGGCCACGACACCGGATCCGAAGAGATCCCCGCGTTTCGAGGAATAGAGTCGGCGATCGAACACTCCCCGGCACATCGGCGGGACGATGATGACCAGACCCCACCACGATCCGAGCCGTCGGCTGCGCGCGCTGGCGCTGCTTGCCGGCTTGACATCCTGCACCGGCGTCGAGCCCGCATTGATCGGGGCCGCCGTGAACGGCGCAGACTGGCGTCTCCCTGTTCAGCGCGCGGGGGTCTGGATCTACGAGGTCGCCGAGTTCGAGGCGTGATCGACGCGGTCGAAGAAACCGAGCACGGTTCGCACTCCGCCAGTTGAACGAGGTCCGCGAGGACGACCGCTACTGGTGTACTACCGCTTCGCGAAGTACGCCAAACTGGTCGTGGAAGTCCGGCGTCAGACCGCGACCGTCACCTCCATCGGGTAGATGTCGCCGACAAGGACCAGCAGGGCATGGCCTCGCTGTTCCTGAAGCGTGCTCGACCGAATCGAAGCCCAACCAGCGCGTGAGCCCCGCCGCAACGCACGCGAAGGCGGATATCGAAATCGCTCCGGCTCGGGGCCTACGATCCGTCGGGTATTCCCTCGTCGGGAGCCCCTCCACCGACTCCGTTCCCGGAAGGACGCATCTTCATGACCGACTTCACCGCCGACCACACGACCGAAACCACCTTCCAGGTCAACAGCCGCGGCATGACCACGACACCGGCCATCGAAGACCACATCCGAGCCCAGATCCACCAGCACCTCGGCGCTCCTCAAGCGACTGACGCATCGAGGTCCACCTCCGATGAGAACGAACCCCATCGCGACACCGGCGACGACAAGCGCTGCCTGATTGAAGCCCGTCCCGCCGGACGCGACCCGCTCGTCGCCGAACATACCTGCGGCGATATGTATGAGGCCATCGACTCCGCGGTCTCAAACTCGTCCGCGTCCTCGAACACAAACTCGAACGCGACTGATGGGCCGAACCCGGCGACGCCGGCGTCCGCTACCATGAGGACATGCGAAACCACGCACTGCACGCTCGAACCAACCTCCGGCGTCCTGATCGTCCGCCTCAAGGCCATCGCTGGAAGAGCAGGATGCCAGGTCGATCCTCAGCGATCTCCAGGCACACGCGCCGGAATGGAACTGGCGTCGCGATCGACATGAACAATGTCGAGTTTCTGGCGTCGTCCGGCATCGGCTCGCTGATCAACTTCCATCGCACCTGCGCGGGCCGGCGGCAACATGGCGATGTTTGGGGTGAACGACAACATCCAGGGCGTCTTCAAGGTCACGAAGATGCACAAGTTCTTCACGATGGCGAAGGACCAGACTCAGGCCATCAAAACTGACCTGATCGCGATGGCCGGAACGGCCACAAGAGCACCGTGCCCACGACTACTTATTCCGTCCGAGGCATGACCTGCCAGAACTGCGTGCAGGGTTACCGAATCCTGAGTCGGTCACCGGCGTCACCGACGCCCAAGTTTCGCTGAAAGACCGGACAGCGACCGTTGAAACGAGAGGCGATGCGGACTTCGAAGCAATGCGCGAGGCCGTCCGAGAGCGGGGCGGTTACACGCTCGCCAACGAGGGCGACGCCGAACCCGCGTTGGAGCAGGAGGATGATCAATCCGGCGACTCGCTCTACCCCTGCTCCTGATCGTCGGGTACATCCTTGGCACGACCATTCTGGTCGCGCTCGCGACCGACAACTGGTCCCTGATGACGATGATGCGTCACTTCATGGCCGGTTTCTTCATCGTCTTCTCGTTCTTCGCCTGCTCGACCTTCCGGGATTCGTCAACGCGTACTTCATTACGATCTGATCGCCCGCGCGCGCCCAGGTGGGCTGGGCGTACCCGTTCGTCGAACTCGCCCTCGGCGTGCTGTATCTGCTGAACGCTTTACCCATCGCGACCAACATCATCACGCCGCGCTGATGCTCGTCGGCTCGGTCGGTGTGCTCAGGCGCTATGGAGAGCTGCAAGATCCAGTGTGCGCCTTGGTACCGCACTGAACTTGCCGATGACCAAGGTCACGCTGGTCGAGGACCTGACGATGGCTGCCATGGCCGCGGGCATGCTCGTGATGTACGCCGCGGGCTGATCGCCGCTCACGCCCGACACCGCATCTGCCGATAGTGGAGATGCCATGCAACCGCGCTCCACCGACGCGATCGCCGCATCGATGATCCGCAACCTGGAGTCGCGGACGGGGTTGTGCCTCGACGAGTGGATCGAGATCGTTGCCGCCGAATGCCCGGCCGTAAACGGTTCGATGGACGGCGTCGACCCCGCCAAGCCGAACATCGCGACGTGCGCCGCTGGATCCTCGACCACTACCAGATCGGCCCAAAGACCGCGTGGCTCATCGCCGCCGTCACCCTGCGCCACCTCGGCAAGGTGGATCCCAGCCAGGACGAGTTCCGTCGACGAGCAGTACAGCGGGCGCTACGCCGCTCCGCCCGGTCTATGACGCCATCGTCTTCGCAGCACGTCAGTGGGTGACGGCGTCGAAATCCGCCCGCCATCGGCCACGTCACCTCGCGAGGACGTACCTTCGCGGTCGTCAAACCCCGGCTCCGCGCGGTCCGCCTCGGCTGCGCTCCCGGCGGGCCCGAGGCGCCGACCGACCGACTGATCGCCAAACCCTGGATGAAGAAGCGGGCGACCCACTTCATCGACCTCGCCAGCCTCGATGAAGTCGACGGCGGTTCGCAAGGCTGGATGAAGCAGGCGTATCAGGCCCGGGCCTAAGAATCGGTCGATTCGCGGCAACCATTCGCCCGCCGCTGCGTATTATCCGAAGAGGAACCCTTCGGAGACCACGCGATGAACGCCCAGATGTCCGCATCCACCGCACCGCAACACGGCTCGGACACCCGAACGACCGAGGCCGGCGTTCGGTGCGTGTCGTCGCCCGAGGTACATCGCCGAGCACTCGATCCGGACTCGAACCGCTTCGTCTTCACCTACCGCATCAACATCGTCAACGAGGGCGAAACGACCGTGCGCCTTCTGAGCCGCTACTGGCTGATCGCCGATGCCGATGGCGAATCGCACGAAGTCGAGGGCGAGGGCGTCGTCGTGAGCAGCCGGTCATCCGACCCGGCCATTCGCACGAGTACGAGTCCTTCTGCCCGCTCGCCACGCCGTGGGGCACGATGGAGGTCACTACCGGATGGTCCGCCTGCATCCGGACACGCCAGAACAGTCGCTCTCGCTCGATCCGAGCGAGCTCGGCGAGGTGTTCAACGCGAACATCGGCGGTTCTATCTCGTCTCCGACGAATCCTGAGCCGAATCAGTTGCCGTTGAACGGCCGGTACCGCTGCACGATGGGTCGCCGGCGTCCGCGCGAACGCGACGGGCCGCACCTTCAGCGCGATCGCGAGGAACGCTGTACTCGTTGAGATCGATCAGCCGGACAACGCGCGCGCTCGTCGGCTTCGATGGCGCCACGCGACACGAGATCGGCCTCGATCGCCCGCGCGTCTTCCTTGCCGTCCACGTACCGCGCCACGATCTCGTCGAGCAGGTCGTAGTCCGGCAGCGAGTCCGAATCCCTCTGGTCCGGACGCAGTTCGGGCTCGGCGGCTTGGTGATCGTCGACTCCGGGATCGGCGGACCATCAAACCCGCCGCGCCAGGGATTCGCGTTGATCCACCTCGCCAAGTCGTACACCTCGCCCTTGAGCAGATCGGCTATCGGCGCGAGCCTTCTGGTCGCCGTAGAGCGTGGCGTACCCGGTCGCGTGTTCACATTTGTTCCCGGTCGTGAGCAGCAACGCCCCGGTCGCGTTGCTGACCGCCATCATGGTCAGCCCGCGCAGGCTCTCTGCAGGTTTTCATCCGTCAGCCCGCCGGCGCCGGACTCCACGCCGAGCCCGCAGCGTCTCATCAAGATCATCCGAGAGCGCGTCGTGCCCGGCCTCGATGCTGCGGACCGTGTACCCGCACCCGATCCGCCGGCACATCTCCTCCGCGTCCGTCAGGCTGCCCTCGCTCGAGTACCGGCTGGGCATCGCCACTCCCGTGAGGCTTTCAGCGCCGACGGCAGCGCTGCCGAGCACCGCACACCGCCGAGTCGATCCCGCCCGAGACGCCGAGCGTCACCTTCGAGAACCCGCTCTTGCGACAATAATCACGAACACCGAGCACCAGCGCGTCCCAGAGCAGGCCCGACGGGTCCGCTTCGAACGGATCCGCTTCCAACGGTCGCGGCTCGCGACCCGGCTCGAACTCCGTCAGGACCAGACCGCTTTCGAACGGCACGCCGCTCGCGGTCAGCATCGCCCGAACGGCCCTGGCTCGTACAGCGCACAATGCCGTCAAAGATCAGGTCATCGTTCGCGCCGCACTGATTGACCGATGCGATCGCGATGCCCAGACGCTCGCACTGCTGGGCGATGATCCGACCTTGTGTGACGCTCTTGCCGCGCACGAACGGGCTCGCCGAAGGGACCGCCACCGCGCGCACCGGCCGCTTTCAGTTCCGCGATCGGATCGGGCGCCCCGGCGTACCGGTCATCCGTGTGCATCGACGCCGCGCACAGGTCCTCGCACACCGCCAGCCCGACCCGCACGCCGCCGACCTCAATGACCACCGGGCGATCACCGGGGCGGAAGTACCGCACTCGTCGAACACGTCGATTCGGAAGCAGTCGCTTGTCGTACCGCTCGACGATCCCCGCGAGGCCCGCCTCGCGCAACGTGACCGAGTTCGTCAGCAGCGTTTCCGTCCCTCGCGCCAAGGCGTGCCGATCAGCACCGTCAGGCCGTCCGGAACGCCCGATGCGATCCGCTCAACCTGACGCATCACGTCTTCGATGAACCCACTATGCAAAGCGGGTCACGGGCGGGTATCCGGTCATGACCAGTTCCGGGAGAACGAGCATCTGCACGCCGGACGCCACCGCGCCACGGATCGCACTCTCGATCAGAGCACGGTTACCAGCGAGATCACCAACGGTCGGATTGAGCGGGGCAAGGCAAGTTTCAAGGGAGGATCATATGCCTCGGTTACGCAAGGACGCCAACCGGTCCAACAGCGAAGGGGAGCCCCAGCCGGGCGGATCAGTCTGAAGTCTCCGGCGCTCGCCTGGCCTCGGTGCACCACTGTCGGCGATGTGCCGACCCGATCGCCACAGATGGAAAAGCACGCTGTCGGCCCACTGCACCGCATCGATGCGGCGTATCGCCGGTTCGGGGCCAGATCACCGGTCGATGTTCGCTCGAGAATCGCCTTCCGCTCGATCGCCCGCTCCGCAACCTCGCGGCTCAGCGTCTCCAGATGACCCGGATCATCAATCGATTCAAGAGCGATCTGCAGCCGCTTCGTGATCGCGCGTTCCTCATCCGCCTTCAGCAAGGCCGACGAAGGCGGCTTCCTCGCTCGCGTCGATCAGACTGACCAGGTGATCTACCGCGTGCAGCAGATTGTTCTGGCTCGACCAGTCCGACTTGACGGTCGGCTGGGTGGAAATCAGACCGATCAGATCGGCCGCCCGCTCCATGGCGATCCTCGCCTCGGTGACCAGCGCGGCGCGATCCGTCGATCCGACTCCAGCCGCTGAAATCGCCTCGGCCAGCGCGGACCGGGTTCGAACAGCTGCACTGCGAATAGTATCGAGCGCCACCGCAGGCACCGACGCCACCGACGGGTCCAGATTCTCGGATAGCGACGGCTCGCGCACCGGCACGATCCGCTCAACGAGTCTCGAGAACGGGCCGAGCAGCGGGAGCAACACAACGACGCCCAGCACGTTGAAGATCGTGTGGAACGCCGCCAGCGCGATCGTGTCTGACCCGCCCTCGATCCCCTGCGTCGCCCAGTCGGTGACATCCACGATGAACGGCAGCAGCGGGAGCGCGAGCAGCCCGGTCACGATGTTGAAGCCGATGCGCCACCGCCGTCCGTCGCCCCGACGGGCTCGCGCCGATCGACGCGATCACCGCCGTCACGCAGGTGCCGATGTTCTGACCGATCACCATCGCCGCCGCCTGATCGAGCGTGATGTTGCCGGCGTACAGCGCCGCCAGCGTCGTCGCGATCGCCGCGCTCGACGACTGCAGCACCACCGTCATCGCGATCCCGATCCCGATCGCGCGAACGATCCGAGCAGTGTCGGCGCGGGAAACTCTCGGGCGAAACACTCTCACCAGCCCCGCCATCCCGGCCTGCAACACATCCAGCCCGACGAACAGCAGCCCGAACCCGGCAATCGCGGTGCCCAGCGCGCGACCCGATCTCGACCGAGCAGCCGGAGAACCACCCCCACGAAGATCAGCGGCTGCGCGCGACGCCGATCGAGAACTTGAACCCCAGCAGCGACACGATCCACCCGTGCTCGTCGTCCCGAGGTTCGCCCGAAGATCACGCCGATCGCCTGCGGAAAACTGAGCAGCCCCGCGCTCACGAACCCGATCGTCGTCATCGTCGTCGCCGAGGACGACTGCACCAGGCACGTCAGCGCGCGCCAGCCGACCCCAGAAACCGGGCCACGCACCAGCCGAGCCAGGATCGCACGCAACGCCCGCCAGCGAGCGATTTCAGCCCGTCGGTCATGAGCATCATGCCGAGCAAAAACAGCCCGATTCCACCGAGGATCTGCCAGAGCATCCGGCCATGATATCGACGGCCACGCCTCCCTTGCTCCGCCAAGCCACGCCGCCGAGCGGATACACTGGGCGGTCCGTACCAATCCTCGAAACGCCACTCGCCCTACCTCCCCGGAAGCCCGCCATGACCACCGCCACCGACGCCCGGACCACTTCTCCACTCCTTCCACGCCGAGCACGGCGGGAAGTTCGTCGAGTTCGCCGGCTGGTCCATGCCCATGACCTGCCAGCCCGGCGGCGGCGGGGTCCACGACGAGCACAGCAGACCCGAACCTCCGGCGGCTTCTTCGATGTCTCCCATATGGGACGCGTCTACATCTCCGGCGTCGGCGCCCGGCGCTCTGCGAGAGCTCGTCACCCGTCGCGTCAGCGACATGACCAGGCCAGTGCCGCTACGCGCTCATGTGCAACGAACGCGGCGGCATCATGGACGATGTGCTCGTCTACCGCCTCGACGATGACGAATTCATGATCGTCTGCAACGCCGCCAACCGACCCAGGTCGTGGCGCATCCAGCAGGTCGCCGCCGACCACCACCAAGGCGAAGATCGACGACAAGACCGAGAGCACCGCCATGGTCGCGATCCAGGGCCCGCGCGTCATGGAGATCGTCTCAAAGGTCTCGCGCGAGTCCCGACGCTCAAGCGATACCGCTTCGTCGAGAAGAACCTGATGATCATGAAACTCCTCGTCAGCCGCACCGGCTACACCGGCGAGGACGGCGTCGAGGTCATCCTGCCCGCCAAGGCCGTCGGCATGGCCATGAAGATGCTCCTCAAAGACGCCGGCTCGGCCGACGCCATCGTCAAGCCCGCCGGACTCGGCGCTCGCGACACCCTCCGCATGGAAGCCGGCATGCCGCTCTACGGCCACGAACTCGGCGAAGAGACCAACGCCCTCGCCACCGGCCTCGGCTTCGCCATGAACCTCGACAAGCACGAGGACGAGCGCGGCGAGAAGTTCATAGACAGGACGCCTTGCTCGAAACCCAGGCCTCCGGCGGCCAAACGCTGGTCGGCCTCTTTGTCGAAGGCAAGCGAACCGCCCGCCAGCACATGAAACTGCTCAAGGACGGCACCGAAGTCGGCGAAATCACCTCCGGCTGCACCAGCCCCACCTCGGTCGCGCCATCGCCATGGCATACGTCGACAAGGAACACGCCGAACCAGAACCACCCTCGACGTCGACCTCGGACGCGACAAGACCACGAGCAGAGGTGACCCGCCGTTCTACAAGCGCCGAAGAATTAGAGCCCCCGTCGATATGGAAGTCCCATGAATGGAGCACACTGGTCCGACAGGACCGCCAGCCACCGTCCGATTTCGAAGCCAACGAGTACCGAACATTCATTCACGTCGAAGGTGCTCGGGTGGGCCACACTCTTGGTTTTGTTCGTCGGGATTCCGCTCGGCAGCGATTCTTTACTTGGGCGTGCGTCCCGAGGCGCCAAACCTCCGGGAGATGCAGCCGTCGCAGCACATGGGCGTCTCGTTATCACTGCCGGGCAACTGGGTCGTGGAGGACGGGGAATCCCAGATCTGGGACGAGTTTCACGGCGTTACAACCGTCCGTATCTCCAACCTGTCGATTCTAGAAGTCGCGACGGTCCCCGCTGCGATTGGCCAAGTTGGACTCGAGCATAGTGTCAACGACTACCTCGACTTCATGTGGGAGTGCATGGAAACGGGGCGAAGCCGAGAGGCGTTGAAGCATAACGCGGATGGATGGGCCATACACCGATCGACGCCATAGAACTGGACGGCACACGCTATCGGATCGAAGCGAGAGCGGGACACCTACCGGACGGACGCATTGTGATGCTGCGTACGCATTGCCCGTCGATCGCTTCGATCTGAATTCGGCAGCGGTCGACGCGATCGCCAGACGATCACGATCCGGGACTGACCCATGTGGTCGGCCGTCGCGGCCCGGCTCGCCGCCGGACGACGGCGACGGTGGCTTCGAGCCGTTCGACTCGGCCTCGCGTTCGATCGCGTGACGGAACCATCGGCTCGGCTTCTCGTCGGCCAGGCGCTGATTGAGTTTGCGCTGCCTCGACCTCGATCTGGCGAACACGCTCACGCGTCAGGCCGATCTCGGCGCCGATCTGCTTCAGCGTCAGCGGCTCCTTGCCATCGAGCCCGAACCGCAGACGCAGCACCCGCCTCACGCTCGTCGATGGCATCGAGAAGTTTCAACACCGTCTGCATCTCGTCGCGACGGAGCATCTCGCCCTCGGGCGTTTCGGTGTTCGAGCAGGCCAGCAGCGACGAGAATCGACCGTGTTGCCTCGCCGTCGGTCGCGGTCGACGCCGCCGAGTACATCGCGACCCGCCTTGCGGATCACGTTGATCTTCTTGACGGAAGGCCCATCGCTCGCACTCTTCCGAGGTGGGGTGGCGGTTGTGCTCGTCCTTGAAGCGGATGCACGCCTGCTTCCACTTGGCGATCAGGCTCGACCATGTAGGCCGGCACGTGCATCGGCTGGCCGGCGTTGATCAGCCGCACGCTTGATGGCTTCTTGATCCACCACGCGTAGGTCGAGAACCGGGCGCGCGCGGGATCAAACCCTTCGACCGCACGGATCAGACCGATGTTGCCCTCTTCGATGAGGTCGGTCAGCGTCAGGCCGCGGTTGGTGTAGTGTTTGGCGATCGAGACCACGAGACGGAGGTTCGCGCGAACGAGCATGTCCCGCGCCTGCGGGCACGACTCGTTGATGACACGCCAGCCGTAGAGGCGTTCCTCTTCCGGCGTCAGCAGAGCAACTTCGTTGATCTGCCGGAGATAGAGCGAAGATCGGTCTCGAGTTCGCTGCGATTCTCGACGCTTCCTCCCCGTGTCCCCGCAGCGCGTGAGCCGCTTTGCGGGGCCGCCGTGCCACGAATCGGTGCGTTGCTGGCGACGCCGCGCCGCGCGCATGACGGATTGTCAATCGGTCCCTCTCAACTGCGATGCGCAACCCGGCGACGAACCCACCTCGTCCGCTCGCGAGCACACTGTACCCGCTCACGACCGTTGTGCTCTCCGCAAATCGCGGAGTCTTCGTGGTATCGGTTGGATCTTCCCAGGGATCCATCCCCGCCCACGCTGTGGCATTCTATCCGTGTACACAAGCGGAACAGTTCCACAAGCGACCGGTAATACTGGACTTAGCCCGAGTTTGCAGAAAATTCTCCTGTTTATCGGCGACGGGTACGATGATCCACACCGGGGCCACCGCCCGTGCCCAACCGCCCGCCAAAGGAAACCAGCACGTGTCCAACGACCTCAGCAGCATCCTCAGGGACTGGCCCTACGAGTCCGGCCAGATCAATGTCCGCCTCATCAGCGGCGACGACGGCGAGCCCAAGGTGCAGATGAGACTCGATCTCGGCCTCCTCCAGATGGAAGCCTTTGGACGCCCCGACGGCGAACGCCCCCAAGGCTACGAGCCTCCTCGAATACTTCGAGGCCCTCGTCGAGGAGCCTGGCCCCGACTCACCCGGAATCGCTCGGCCAACTCGGCGACTCCAACCCCTTCGACACCGAGGGGCTCCGAAGAGTCCGACGACGACCCTTCACGCTGAACGCCGAAGACTGCCGGGCATTGCGTGAAGAAGCGGTTCAGTACTACCACAGGTATATCTCGCTGCTAGTGCTGGGCGATTTCATGGGCGTCCTCCGCGACACCAGCCGGAATCTCCGCGTCATCGACTTCTGCGAGCAGCACGCCGAGGAGGACGAAGACCGCGATGTTCTCACGCAGTTCCGGCCCTACATCACCATGATGCGGACCCGCGCTCGCCTCCCAGATGCTCGCCGACGACGAGCCCAAGGCCGCCATGGTCGCCATCGACGACGGCCTGAATCGAACTCCGACGCATCTACGACGAGCTCCGCAAGGCCGACGCCTTCGAGGGCTCCCACGAGGCCCAGGCGCTCCGCGGCATGCGACGACGAACTGGTCAAAGCGCCCTCCTCCCAGCACCGAGCCAAGCAGCGCCTGGAAGAAGCCATCCGATCCGAGAACTACGAACCCGCCGCCATCCTCCGCGACGAACTGCGGATGCTCAAAGACTGACCGGGCCCGGAGCCGTACACTGGCTCCATGCGCTTCGTCGTCGTCATCCCAACACCACGCGACACCTCCGGCTGACGCTGCTGGGCATCGCCTGCCAGTCGACCATGCCCGCCTCGGTCACGGTCTCCTGCGACAACAACGACGACGAGATCCGCGACCACCTGGCGGACATCGCCGCCGAATTCGGCTTCCCGATCACCCTCGTCGGCGCGGCACCAGGGACGCGAACGCCTCGCCAAGTCCGCAACAACGCCGTCCGCGCTCACCGGTCGGCTGCCCGGCGAACAGGCCGGCAAGCCGATCCTCACCAAACAGCAGGTCGACCGCGACCCACAACTGCTCTTCCTCGACGGCGACTGCTTCCTCGGAAGGACGCGATCGCCAAGCACGCCCGGCTCGCCGAGTCCACGGAATTGGTTATCCCGTTCAGGGTGAACACCACTAAGGCCCAACTGGCCGAATTCGACGAATCAGAGCCCGGCGGGCGAGATGCCGCTCGGATCACCGAACAGCAGCGACGCCTGCTGGAAAAGCGTCACCGTCGCTACGCGCGCCAGCAGCGACTCAAGCGCATCCCGGTTATCGGCCCTCTGCTGGTCAAGCCACACAAGCCCAAACTCCTCGGCGGCCACCACAGCGTCCGCCTCTCGACGTACATCGCCGTCAACGGACGACGAGGAGTACCACACCTGGGGAACCGAAGACGACGACTTCTGCCGACGCGTCTACGAAACCGGCGCGAGTCCGTTATCGCGATCCGCGACATCGACTGCCTCCACCTCTACCACCCACCCGCAACCCCGGCGAGTGGCACGACCGCCAACGCCCAGCTCGCGTCCGACTTGCCCACCCGCTGCGCCCACGGCCTCGACAACTCGATGCCCCAGGGAGAGATCGAAGTCGTCCGCCTCAGCGCAACGCAGACCAACAACTAGGGAATGCCCGCCCCCACCGAATCGTTCGGTTTTGCCGCTCGATCCCGCTCACGACGCGTTGGCGGGCTAAACTAGAATGATTCTAAATCGCTATTGCACAACGCCAATCGCAGCCCACGGAGACGAGACCACCGATGAGCCTGGCTCCCGATCTACCTCGACAACGCCGCCACGACCCGCACTGATCCGCGTGGTCGAAGCGATGCTGCCCTACTTCACGGAAGTCTTCGGCAACCCGGTTCGCGCAACCACAAGTTCGGCTGGGACGCCGAGGAAGCCGTCGACGACGCCCGTGAGAATCGCTCAACATCGGCGCGCCCAAGGAAGTGATCTTCACGAGCGGCTCCACCGAGGGCAACAACCTCGCCATCAAGGGCGCCGCCGAGATGTACGCAAAGAACCCGGCCGGCCAGACCGGTCGCGGGCACATCATCACCGCCGCCCACGAGCACAAGGCCACCCTGGACCCGGTCAAGCGTCTCCAGAAGCAGGGCTTCGATGTCACCATCCTCAGCCCGCCACGACGTCATCACCGCCAAGCAGGTCGAAGAGGCGATGCGCGACGACATCCTCGTCACCATCATGTGGGCCAACAACAGGATCGGCACCATCAACGAGGTGCCCCAGATCGGCGCGCTCTGCCACGACCGCAACGTGGTCTTCCACCGATGCCACCCAGTGGGTCGGGAAGATGCCCACCGACGTCGTCAAGGACAACATCGATCTCATGACCTTCTCCGGACACAAGATGTTCGGCCCCAACGGCATCGGCGGCCTCTATGTCCGCCGCCGCCGCCCCCATCCGCGTCACCGCCCAGATCGAAGGCGGCGGACAGGAACGCGGCTTCCGCTCCGGCACGCTCAACGTCCCCGGCATCGTCGGCCTCGGCAGGCCGCCGAACTCATGGAAGAGATGGACTCGGAGCGTGAACGCTCGCCCTGCGTACCCGCGAAGGGCCTCGAGAAGGGCATCGAGCACACGCAGATCAACGGCAACCGCGACAAGCGCCTGCCCAACATCCTCAACATGAGCACCGGCTACGTCGAGGGCGAAGGCCTCATGATGGCCATCAAAGGACATCGCCTGCTCCTCCGGCTCGGCCTGCACCAGCGCTCGCTCGAACCGGCACGTGCTCAAGAGCCTCGGCGTCGGTGACGATCTCGCCCACTCGCTGCGCTCTCCATGGGACGCTTCACCGCCGAGGAAGAGGTCGACTTCGCGATCGAGAGATCACCTGGGCCGTCAACCACCTCCGCAACCTGTCCCCGCTCTGGGACATGTTCAAGGAAGGCATCGACGTCAACGCCATCGAATGGCAGAACCACTGACGGGCGCCGCGACCGAGAAGTTCACGAACAGAACGAACAGATAAAGGGACAACACCCATGGCATACAGCGAAAAAGTCATCGACCACTACGAGAACCCCGCAACGTCGGCAACCGGTACCACCGCCGATGTGAAGACCCGCAAGGACATCGGCGTCGGCGTCGTCGGCGCCCGAGTGTGGCGACGTCATGCAACTCAGATCAGGTCGACGAGAGCGGCAAGATCGAAGACGCCAGTTCAAGTGCTTCGGCTGCGGCTCGACCATCGCCAGTTCCTCGCTCGCCACCGAGTGGATCAGGGGCAAGACCCTCGACGAGGCCATGGCCATCAGAACACCGACCTCGTCGAAGAAACAGCCTCCGCCCGTCAAGATCCACTGCTCGGTCCTCGCCGAGGACTCGATCAAAGCCATCAAGGACTACCAGAAGAAGAACGGCCTGCTCAAGGAAGAACACGAGCACGCCCACTGAGGCGTCGCCAAACCGCATTCCCAATCCGCAATAAAGCCGGACGCGTCAGTGCGTCCGGCTCTCGCGTCTCAGACGTCGATCCGGCAGTTCCCCAAGATCGCCCCTCATCCGGCCGATCTTTTCCGGGACGCGAGGCGTATAATGTCCGCGAATCACGCAGGCGGATGAACACCCGGTCATCCTGCCACCGATAGGAGTTCACCCATGACCACCGCCACAACCGACACCCAGACCGAGGGACTCGTCCTCACCCCACCGCCGCTCGCGAGGTCAAGACCATCATCGAGCAGCAGGAACTGGACAAGGACAAGGTTCGCCTGCGCGTCGGCGTCGGCGGCTGCTCCGGGTTCAGTTACATCCTCGATCTCACCGGGGTCAAGAAGAGACACCGACGAGGAGATCGAGCAGCACGGCGTCAAGATCATCACCGAAAGTCGCTGCTCTACCTCAACGGCACCACCATCGACTTCAAGGATGAGATCATGGGGCGGATTCGTGTTCACCAATCCGAACGCCACTCCACCTGCGGTTGCGGCTCCTCCTTCGCGGTCTGATCCCCGCCTCTCTTGCATGCCACAAAGCCCGCAGAAGCGGGCTTTTCGTCGCAGACGCGACCTCGCCACCCGTCTCGGTACAACCCAAAACCCGGCCAACGCCTAGAGTCAGCCAGACAGAAACCGCCCGTGAGGAACCCGAGCATGCCCAGCCCCGACCGCCCACTCCACCGACTGACCTCCCGTTTCGGACGCATCTGCGGCATCACCGCCCTCGTTGGCGCGTGCAGCATCGCCACGACTCCCCACACCGTGTCCGCTGCAGGACCGCGACCCATCTCTCGGCGGTCGAGGAACTGCAGATCGCTCCGTGGGTGCACGCAAGCTCATGCCCGGCGGCGTGCTCGAAATACAGGTCGCCCAGCGTCCTCAAGCCCAAGGACGGCACCGGACCGGATCTGCTCATCGTCGGCGCCCGTCATCGGCGATCGCGGTACTACGCCCATGCAGGAAACGCTCAGCCCCTGCCTCATCCTTTACGGGCGTCCTCCCCGCCGGCGGCGAAACGTCGAGCCCGCGAACGACGACGAGGCCCGAGCTCCGCGGCGACTCCGCCTGCTCGCAACGCTCACTCCAGATCGGCGTTTCCTCGAGCATCGACGAGGATGATCGATCAGGTCGCCGAGAAGCAGAAAACAACGCTGCTCAAGACCGCCAGTGTCGACGGCTGGGGCTTCCCGATCGCCATGGAAACCGACGAAGACGGCGACGCCGACTTCGTCTCCTGGCGCCGACGGCGAACCCGGCGGCGAAGGCCAGACCGCGACCTCCGCTTCAGCGATCAGCTCGCACCCGCCGAGGAGGGGCGAGGTCGACGGCATCCAGGTCCAACTGGCAAGCACTCGGCCTGCGTTTTCAGCTCGAAGAGATGAGCGAAGACGGCATGAACTGGCAACGCCGACATGTCCACCTCGCAGATTGAGCAGCGTCGCGGCCCTCGGGGTGACGCTTCCGCGGCTCTTCGATCGGGCTCGGCGGCACCGGCTCCCGGCGCTCATCGGCATGGTCCTGCATCGTCGAGACCTTCCCGGAGCAGGCCCGCGCGAGATGATGCTCATGGACATGCTCGCGAGCGAAATCCTCAAGATCGGCATGCCCGGTCCCGACGGCCAGGCCCTCATGCAGGTCATCATCGACAGGCAACCAGGTCATCGTCGATCGCCTGCTCAAAACCGGAAGCCGCAGAGAGGACTGGGACACCATCGGCATCATCTACGGCGCGCTCACATGCCCGATCTGCTCAAACGCCTCGACGACCAGGTCGGCTACGAGGTCGTTTCCGGCGACTGGAACACGGCCATCACCCTCGACGAAGCAGCCGGCATCAGCATGCGCGAACGCGTGATGCAACGACAGATCGAGATGCTGGTGGAATCATGCGGCGCGGGCCGAACGCCAGCGCCGTCGCCAGCGGCGACTGATCAACCGCCCGCCCGTCGTCTTCGCCGGGAACATCATCCTCGGTGTGTCCTCGGAAGCCTCCCGCCACCGACGCCACCGAGAGAGCCCTGCTGAAGCGGGCGAGATTGCGCGCAGCGGCGAAGTCCTTCGTCTCTTCAGAGACACCCGTGCCTCGCGTCTCTTCGTAGATCTTCGCGAACAACCGCAGAAATTCACCTCATCAAGCTCGGCCGGCGGGTCAGCCCGCCCGACTCATAGTGTCGCCGGAACATCTCGTCCAGGGAACGAGTCAACCGTTTCATCAACACGAGACCTGGCGTCCGCATCGACATCCTGCGAGTTGCGTTGCACCATCGACATGACGTGCGTGCGCGTCCTGCTTCATCTCCGACCGCTGGTACTGCTTGTAGACGAAGAAGCCCCCGACCGTCAGCAGGCTGCACAATCGCCGTGAGAATCAGGCATATCGCACTCCTTCCGGGCGCCTCTGCCAGCCAGCGTACCCTGTAGGACCAAAGCCAGTTGCGTAGACTTCTCAGCACGAAGCCCACCGAAAGGACCACGAATGCCCAAGCAGTCTGTCGCCATCCTCGCAGCCGCCTCGGTCCTCGGCCTCGTCTGCAATAGCGCGCGAACGCCCGACAGACCGTCGACGCCACGCCCGCCGAAGTGCTCGCCTGGCCGGGCGACTCTCGCGCCGATCTGCTCATCCCGACCAGACGTGGAGCGGGATCGAGGACTTCGCGGGCTTCGACGGCCCGATCGGCTACTCCCGCGACCAGATGGCCAACTACGGCCGCGATGCGCACCTGCTCGAGGTCGACGATTCGTCTGTTCGGCGATGCGTGCCATCACCCGCGAGACCGGTCGCGTCAGCGACCGGATCCTGACCGGCACGCCGCTTCCGATGGGCGACCTGACGCGGGAGGCCTACGCGGCTCCTCGACGTCGCCGCCGCCGAGGTGTCCGCGAACCCGGATCGTGGGCGTGGCATACATCCAGCATGACGCCTCGCCGACCAGAAGCGCTCGGCGATCGGCGAGCGTTTCGCCGATCCGACCAGACCGAAACACAGCCGGTACTGGATGATCAGACCCGCCCACTGTGGTCGAACTGCCGTTGCCGGTGCAGCGCCTCGTCGTGCATGCTCATCGCCCGACGCAGAAACCGCCGCTGGATCCGAAGCGCGATCGATCCCGAACTGATCCGCGCGCAGCCAATCGAGCGAACCGACTCGCCGGCGTCGACGGCAGAACACTCGCCGGCGCGACCTACTCCTTCTCCGACGCACTTGCTGGCGGCTCAGGAGCTCTGGCGTGCCGATCCGTCAGGCATCGGCCTCGACGCCCGCCGACGCCCGCCGCCCGCGGCTCCTTGAGGGCTACGACGCCTCGATGATGGCCTACGCATCCGTCGTCTGCGCGCGCCACGCAACGCCGCCATCGATGAGTTCGAAGCGTGGCGCGCAGGCCCGCTGGCTGACGAGAGACGCCCCTGCGAGGCCTCGCCTTCGACACACCGCTCGGCCCGGTACGCATCACTCCAGCGAAGCCGATCGGCTCGCGGTCGGCATGGAGGTTCCGCTCGACGAGGTCGCCCGCCTCGGCACACTCTCCGCGCGGGACGGCGCCATTCTCGTGGTCGATCTCGGAGGCGACGACTCGTACTTCGGTCGCGTCGGCACTCCGAACCTCGCCGGCGTCGTCGCCGGCAACGGCGAAACCTTCGCGCTTCATCGCCACCGTCATCGACCTCGACGGCAACGACATGTACGACGCCGCGGGCCTCGACGGCTCCATCGCCTGCGGCCTGTTCGGGATCGGAGCGATCTTCGATCTCGGCGGAACGACCGCTACCTCGGCGCAGCCACTCCGTCGCCCGGCTCTCTACGGCACGGCCCTGCTCGTCGATCGATCAGGCACAGATCGGTACGTCACCTCCGGCTTCCACACGCAGGGCACCGCACTGCGGCGTCGCTCTGCTCCTCGATCAGTCCGGCAACGACAAATTACACGCTCGACGCCTTCGGTCAGGGCCTTGGCGGCACCCGCGGCGCCGGCCTGCTCATCGATCTCGACGGCAACGACCAATACCGCGCCCGCGACAACGGCTGGAACCTGCCGACCTACCGCGATCTGTCCGCCTCATACGCCCAGGGCGTCGGCTATGGCCGCGCCCGACTTCGGCGATGGCCACTCGCTCGCCGGCGGATGGGGCATGCTCCTCGACAACACGGGCGATGATTCCTACCACGCCACCGTCTGGTCGCAGGTGCCGGTTACTGGTGGGGAGTCGGCGTCCTCGAAGATCGCGCGGGGACGACAGTACCGCAACGGCTGGCACTCGCTTGGTGCGGCTGCACTTCTCGATCGGCCACGCCGTCGACCCGAGTTCAGATCAGTACAACCTCGATAACCCGTCCACGGTCGGACAGTACATGGGATCGGCCCGCGACGGCTCAATTGCCATGTTCATCGACGGCGACGGCAACGACCGAGCCGTCCTCAGCAACCGGACGCGGCTGCGCCGACCTCGGCTCCATCGCCATCTACTGGGATCGGCGGCAACGACCGCTACACCATCGCCTCGATACCACCGCGAACAGCGACCGGGCTCTCGGCGAGGTCATCGCCTACGACGACTTTCGATCCTTCCGCGACGACCTGATCTCGTTGGGCCTCTTCCTCGACACCGAGGGACGCGATGAGTACCGCCCACCTCGCCCCAGATCGTCGACCGCAACGGGGACCGATCCGCGAGCCCGAACGAGAGGGCTCTGGGCATCGACGAGGAGCTTTAGCCCGAGGGCTTCAGCGCGATGCACCAGCGTCCGACGCAGGAATAACCCCCACGCAGGCCTGCGGGCCCGATAACGCCGTCCTGCGCTCGCCTGAGCCGCGGCTCTGCCTGCCTCCAAGTTTTTATCGGGAGCCCGCGGATCAGGCCGATGCTCGCTGGGCACCGGATGGTCGCGGCGGCTCGTGGGTGCGACGCCGGAAGGCAAAGCGGCGTCGAACCAGCCCGCCGACGTCGGGCGCGATGAGGTTTCACGGACGAGAGCATCAAACCGCAGAAGGGACGCGGAAATGAACGAGCAACTGAACAACGAACAGATCACGGTGATCGCGCCGGAACGCACATCAAGGGCGAGATGACCTTCGATCGCACCGCCCGCATCCTCGGGAGCTTCGAGGGCAGATCTCCTCCAACGGCGAGATCCAGATCGGCGAGACCGCCAGTGCAAGGCCGCCATCGACGGCGAGGTCGTCCGCATCGACGGCACCGTCGAGGGCGATGTCGTCGCCCGCGAGTGCGTCCACCTCTCCGACTCCGCTCGCATGACCGGCGATGTCGTTGCCAGCAAGATGATCGTCGCCGAGGGCGCTGCTTCCTGGGACACTGCCGCGTCGGCCCGACGCCGTGAAGAACATGGAGCCCGCGCGCGCAGCGTCGAGACGGCCGAAGGACCGCAGGTCGAGACCCGTCCGGTCGACATGGCCTGCTCCAGCTCGCCGACGCGCAGGCCCGCCTCGCCCGCATGGGCAGCGAAGCCGAAACCGTCGCGTCCGGTGAAGCCGCGGCCTGAGGTCGACGCAGCGACACACCAGACCGAATCGTTCACGCCGACAACGCGCAGACTGCGGGGTCGGCGTTTTCGTGAGCGGAGACACCTCCCGGCATCGCGATGTCCAGCACATGCCACAGCGTCAAGTTCGGTGCTACCACTGCGGTCACGCGCTGCAGGTCGGCGAGCGTGCGTCACCACCATGTGCACCCACTGCTACCGCGGCCTCCGCGTCGACGACGTCGTCATCCGCGGCAAGGAGTCCTTCGCCGCGGTCCAAACCTGTGGAATGGTCATCATCCATCGCAAGGCCCGCGTCCTCGCAAACGTCGCAGGCCTCCATGGGCGTGCAGGTCGAGGGCGCTGCAATGTCATCTCCGGCGGCCCGTCCTGATCGGCGCTAAAAGCGGTTTGGAAGGGCGGCTGTCGCCGCCATCGCTGCACATCAGGACGGCGCTCCGTCGGCGGCGGATGGTTCGAGATCACCCGGATGTCCGATTCGGCGATCCCGCAATCGTCGACAAGCCGCTGCAAACCCCGAAATCAATGCCCGAACCGGGCTGAGCCCGTCCGCGACCTGCGCGAGTACATCCGAACCCTCCCGATCCGGCAGACCGCGCGACAACGAGCAACTGAGCACCCGGACCGGTTAGGTTGCTCGGGCCAACCGGCGGCAGCTTCGCAGATGGTGCGGTCAGCGCGCCCGGCTATCGGGCAAGTCCTGGCCCGGATAGAGGCCATCCATGCCCGATCGTCCCCCAGCGCCAGACAAAGACGCAGTTGACCCGGCGATCTCCGCCGCCCTCCAGACCCGCAGCATCACAACCCCAGACGCGGTCTCTTGCTCGCTGGCTCTGGTGCTCTCGGTGGCACTCTTGTCCGTGTTGTGCCAAGTACTGTGGCAGCGCGATCCGGATGTCGTTCTGGAGAACCACCTCCTCGAACGCGCAGGCAGTGTTTCTCGGACTGGCGGCCGTGCTCAATCTTTGGCGTGGACACTCGGCCCGATCAGAATTCGACAGGTACGCGCATGGCGATGGCCTTGTTCGCCATCAGCATGCTCCTGCGAAGTGGATATCGCTCGCGCAGACGGGAGTCGCTACCTGGGATCGAACTCGGACTGCGGAGCCTCGTCGGCGTCGGTTGGGTCGTGTTCGCTGTGAAATTCTTTCCTCGGCGAGCGATGATTCAAGGCCGCTCGGGCGCGGTGCTTCGCAGTCCGTTCTTCCTCCTCGTCGGGCTCGGCTGCATGTTCTACGCGGCTTCATATCCGTTCGATAAGTTCGAGCCAGTGATCTTCGGACTGAACTCGGTTCTCGTGGAAGAAGTCCTGTACCAACGCATCGTTCATGTTTCTGCTCACCGGTTTCGTTCGTCCGCTGGGCGGGTCGACTCTTTCAGCGGACGACGCTAGGGTTTGGACCGATTCCCCACGGCGGCTTGCGATCGCCGCTGTTTACCCTCCAACGGAGCAAAACCATGGCCCGCGCGAAGCCCGCCACATCCTCGTCGACACCGAAAATCAGGCCCAGGACCTCAAGAAGCAGATCGAGGGCGGCACCGACTTCGCCGACCTCGCCAAGCAGCACTCAAGTGCCCCTCCGGCAAGGCCGGCGGCTCGCTCGGCGAGTTCGGCCAGGCGACATGGTCCCCGAGCCGACGCCGTCGTCTTCGGCGACCTGCCTGTTGGCCAGGTCTCCGACCCCGTCAAGACCCAATTGGCTACCACCTGCTCGAAGTCCAAAAGCGGGTCTGATAACCAACGGGTCGGGCCGTCAAGCCTGCATCCGAACGCCGGCGGAACGAATCCAACCTGGATCGTTCCGCCTGTCGTTTGCCCCATCCCATGCTTCGATAAAGGCTTTAATGACCACAAGCCCAGCCCAGCCCGAAACCGACGCTCGCTCCGGCACGGAACCCCGCTTCACCATCCTCGTCGACGGGCTGTGCCACCCTGCTCCAAAGAGGCCACCATGATGCGCGCATGGACAAGGGCAAGGGTAACCTCGGCATCGTCGATATCGCCGAGCCCGGCTTCGATCCTGCCGACTACGGACGCACCATGGACGGTTTCAAGGGCGAGATCCACGGCGTCACCCGAGACGGGCGCCTCATCACCGGCGTCGAAGTCTTCCGTCAGGCCTACGACGCCGTCGGCTGGGGCTGGCTTCTCGTGGACGCGACTGCCCGTGCTCCGCCAGCTCGCCGATCTCGGCTACCGCTTCTTCGCCTGGCTGCGCCTGCGCCTGCCTCGCATGAAAGCGGACCGTCCTGCTCAAACGGTCGCTGCAAACTGCCCCGGGCCAGCGCTCCGCCTGATCCCTGTTCCGGATCGGGAACGCGGCTACACTCACCCGACCATGGGTTTCCCCGATCCAACGCCCGGATGCCCTGCGCGAGACCTATCGCGGCCGGACCGTCTGCGTCACCGGCGCGCGGGCTTCATCGGCGGCCACCTCGCCGAACGCCTGCTCGACTGCGGAGCATCCGTCCAGATCATCGACGACCTCTCGAACTCCGATGCCGGCCTCGTCGCCTCGCTCGTCGAGCGATACCCCGGACGCGCCCGCTTCGTCTACGGCTCCATCCTCGATCGCGCCGCCCTCGCCGAGGCCGTCGAGGCTGTTCCATCGTGTTCCCACCTCGCCGCCATGGGCTCGGTCCCCAGTCCATCCAGGACCCCGAGCGCGCATGGCGGTCAACGTCACCGGCACCACCCGCGTCGCCGAAGCTGCCCGCTCCGCCGGGGCCGAACGCTGGGTCTACTCCGCCTCCGCCAGCGCTACGGCGGCACGGACGACGAATCCCACGACGCGAGACCGAACTCCCCACCGCCCTCTCGCCCTACGCCGCCAGCAGTTCGCCAGCGAGCAGATCGTCCGCTCGTGGTCCGCCTCGATGGCCTCGACGGCGTGAGTCTCCGCTACTTCAACATCTTCGGCTCGCGCGTCCGCCGACTCGGCGTACGCCGCCGTCGTCGCCGCGTTCTACAAAGCCCTCAGCGAGCACACCGCCCCCACCGTCTTCGGCGATGGCCAGCAGACCCGCGACTTCACCCACGTCGACAATGCCGTCTGGGCCAACCTCCTCGCCGGCGCACGACAAAGCCCCTCAACGGGCGATCGTCAACATCGGCTGCGGCCACGCCGTCACGCTCCTCGAACTGCTCGAGCGCATCGCCGCCTCGTGCGACACCGAAGCCCCGAGCCGGTCTTCAGGACACCGATCCGGCGACATCCGCCACTCCGCGCCGACATCACCGCGCGAAGGAATTGATCGGCTACGAACCGGTCACCACGCTCGACGAAGGCCTCGCCGAAACCGCCGACTGGTTCGGCTGCGGCTCGCGACGCGCCTGACCTGCACCACGCCTTCGCCTCACGCCTTCCCCGTCAGCGCATACCACGGCCCGATCACCGCTCCCGCGCGATCCTCGCGCGACAGCAGCGGCCACAAGCGCCCCGATCACCCGCGGCTTCTCCAGCACCCACGCCGCCGCCCGACACGCCGGGCGTCGCCAGCGCAATCGCCTGCGGTACGCTCCGATTGCACCGCGCCCAGCGGTCGCTCCGACACCAACAGGTCCGCCAGCGTCGTCCCGGACCACAGCGCGAGCCCGATGCCCTGCCGCCCACCGGCTCCACCGCCGCAGCTGTTGCCGAGCCGGAGCCTCCGCTCGTGCCCGGCCGGATGTGCGCGACCCGCCACGCCGCACGAAAGCCACGCGGTCTCGCGCCACGCCGGGTCGTACCCCGGCCACAGGTGCCAGCATCGCGTCCGCCGCGTCATCGCCAGCTGCCTTTGAACTTCGCCACCAGCGACGACCGCGCCCCAGCAGCCACCGTCACCAGCCCGCACTCCACACCGACCGAACCGACGTACGCCCGTTGCACGCGCATCCGAATCCCTCGACAGGTCCGGCCCGCCCGGCGGCACGCACTGCACCTTCCGCCCGACCACGCCCGGCCGGTTCGGCGTGTCCCGAGCCGGATCGAAGCGACCCCTGCCGTCGTGCAGCACGACCGACGCCCGAATCACCGCCCGTCATCGAGCGTCACGCTCGCGTGATCCGCGTCGTACGACACATCGCGCGATCGCCGGCTGACGCACCTCCGCCCCGCCCTGCGCTCATCGAGCAGCACCGTGTCAGCGTCGCCCGGCTGAGCACCCACGCCGGCTCCGGCATCGCCCACGTCGCCCGCCGCTCCCCGAACTCAATAATCAACTCGTGCACGCTGCGCATCCGCCCCGCAGTTGCGCCGGCGTGAGCAGACGCTCCAGCGAGCCGTCGCCGCCGGACTGATGAACTCCCGCACACCTTCACGCGGGAACGACGCCTTTCAACGACGACCACCCGCTTCCCGCCAGGCAGCGCATCGCCGCCCGGTCCCGGCGGGCCGGCCCCAATGATCGCGGCGTCGTACTGATCGTCAACGGTGAGTCTGAGGGGCATGGGTGAAGTGTAGGACTCACACGGGTCGGAACCTGCCCGGCATCGCCACAATCACACCGGCAACCGCAACCCAAGTCCGACCATCCAATACCATCCGCGTCGCTCGACAACCTCGATCGAAACGACGTTCGAAACCGCCTGAAAGTTGATGGGCTGGCCCATATCGATGAATGCCCGCAGTTCGTACTCCCGAGTTCGTCGAACATGTACCGCTCAACGTTCCTCATCATGCGACCATCGCGTTCGGTCACGATGCGCTGGTCAAGGGACGCTCCCACACAATGGAATCGCCGGGCAGAGCTGCCGCGCGGGAGTGACGAACCCCGACTCCTCCCACTCCCGCACGGTGACCGGTATCCACTTCCACCTCCGCTGCGGAGTTTCCAAGCGAGTAAAACCGAACCGTGGATTCATCTCCGGCACTACGACGGAACCAGAGGAGTCATTCCGAAGTTCAACCCGCAGCGCAAGCGGCCGCCCGTGGACAAGCCGCATCGATTCACGGCCAAGCCGACAAGACCGCTCAGAACTCATGCCGATCTCGCGCCGATGATGCTCAGTTCGAGCCGAACATGCTCCGTCTGCGAGAGGGCCCGCTCGCTGACGCCCAGAACCGCAAACACCGCCAGCGCGAGGCATACAAAGCGACTCGTGCTGGCTTGTTTCCGTGCGATCATGGCGGCTCCGGCAGGCGAAAGCGGGCGGGACCCACCCAGAGCCGAGTGGCCGCCTCGGGTTCACACATACTCAGAAATCTCTGTGCTGCGCTGGCCACTCACTCAACTGGCTTGTTGGAAGTGAAAAGTACACTCGGCTTTGCGAAGCCGGATCGCCCTCGGCAATCCAAGCAAGGCCGTACTTGTAATCGTGATTCAGATCAAAGGAAGCATCGAAGCCCCTCGATGACAATAGGTCCATGGGAGGGAGAACCACGTCCATCCGAGTTGGAGCCCGGGCGGCATCAGCGACTACCCATGCAAAATCGCCTCGGAGGCGTTCCATGCTCGATGGGTCGAGTTCAACGTATCCGAACGCGGTAAGGACACTGTCTTCGGGCCCTGGCACCATGTCGTGCGGAATGCGTCGCTCGACCGTCAGGTCAACACCGACGACGTCGTAGTCAGCGAAGTTCGCCATGCGGAAGTCGGCGACGTCGCCCACCCGGGCAGAGTCCACTCGCTCACCCTGCAGCCACACAACCTGTAGACAACCATGCTCCCGAGAACGAGCATCATGATCGCGACCGCTCCAATCGCGATGCCTCATCTGATGTTGCCTTCTTCCGCGCCCCGCCACTTTCAATCCTCACTCACCCAATCACCCAAGCCCCCTGCTTCTCCCCCGCCAGCGTAAACCGCTGCGTGAAGAAGCTCGACCGGTAGCGGCAGTACCCCAGCGAGGTCCGCCTCGCGTAGTCCTTCACTTCCTTCTTCGTGAACCCGCGCACGCTCACCCGTGCATCGTGCTTGATCATGTCCGACTTGCCCAGCGTCGCCCAGATCCCCGCCATCGCCACGCGGCTGCGCCAGATCGTTCCACGATCCCCGCTTCGCCACGCGCTCCATGATCCAGCACCGTCAGGATCTCGATCTCGCTCAGGTGGTGCAGGAACATCCCGCGTGCACGTAGTCGAACGACAAAGCGGCTCCGTACCATCCACCAGTTCCTTTGCGTCCGGCCCGAACCAGTTCGATCGGCGCATCCTCGCCGAGCTCACGTTCCACGTGCTCGCGCGCCAGTCCAGCGTCGTCTGGTGGATGTCCACCGCCGTGATCCGCACCTGGTGACCGCAGCGCGCGCGCTGCACCACCTCCACCGGGATGTCCGCCAACCCGTCGCGATGTCGAGGATCGTCACCTCGTGCCCGTCGGGCCATCGCTTGACCAATTCTCCAGATGCTTCGTCGCCGCGCTTCACGCCGCCGAGGCAGGTTCACTTGCGGATGAACGCCAGCCTCCTTCAACTCCGCCGGATCGACTGCCGGGTCGTCCATCCACTCCGGCGTCAACTGCCGCTTCAAGTCCAAACCTGTCCGGCGATCACCTGCGCGCGGTCATCGCCGTTCCTTCGTCTGCCAGCCGTCGTCCGCGCCACCAGCCCGCGCTGCAGCAGGAACGGCTCGACCACATCCGCCAGCGTGCCCGCGTCCTCGCCCATCGTCGCCGCGAGCGGCTTCCAAGCCGAGGGCCGCCCTGGTGGTCTTGTGGATCGTCGTCAGATGCGCCGGTCGATCTCGTCCAGCCCGATCTCATCCACGCCCTCGGAGCGCGGCTGCCTCATCCACCGTCGTCGAGCCTGATCACGCCGCCGTGCACCCTGCGTAGTCCCGCACGCGCGGAAGCAGCCGGTTCGCGATCCGCGGCGTACCTCGACTCCGAAGCGCCACCCGCTCCAGCGCATCACGCTCCGCGTCGATCGACAGCAAACCCGCCGACCGGCACAGGATGTCCAAGAGCTTCGCCCGGCTCGTAGTAGTTCAGGTTGTGCGTCAGACCGAACCGCGAGCGCAGGGGGCGAGCCTGAGCAGGCCCGCCCGCGTCGTCGCGCCGATCAGCGTGAACGGCTTGAGCGTCACTGTCACCGTCCGGGCGTGCACGCTCAGATCGACTGCGATGTCGATCCGCAGATCCTCCATCGCCGGGTAGATGAACTCGACCGCCACCGGCAGCCGGTGGATCTCGTCGATGAACAGCACATCGTTCGCCCGAGACGCGTCGCGCTCCACCAGGTCCGTCCCCTTGGTCAGGGCGGGCCGGAGGTCACCTTTACGCCGCGCCCATCTCCGAGGCCACCACATGAGCCAGCGTTGTTTTGCCCAGCCCCGGAGGCCCGTGCAGCAGCAGGTGATCCAGCGGCCCGAACGCGATTTCGCCGCCTCGATGGCGATCCGCAGCTTCCTTCAGCTCCTGCCCGATGTACTCGTCCAGCCGGGTCGGACGCAGGGCGTTGCCCAAACTCGGGTCGGTCCTGGGTCCAGCCCATGGGGGTCCGGCAGATCGGTCGGCTGTTTCGTGGCGGAGACCCAGCGTTCGGTAGCCATACGGTGAGTGTACACCAGCGATCCGCTACCCTCGTCGATCCGCGCAGCCCGAACCGCGTTTTCGGCTGCCCTCTCGCCGGGCCTCCGTTCCCCTTCGCGAGACCCTGATGACCTGGTCGCACACGCTCCTCCGCAACGGTGAGCTCTTCCTCGATGCCGGCTGCATGTTCGGCCTCATCCCGCGTCGTCTGGACCCGCTGGCTCGAACCCGACGCCTCCAACCGCATGCACCCAGCAGAACGCGCTCCTCCCGAGGCCGACGGCAAGCCTCGTCATCGAGTGCGGCATCGGCGACAATTTCTCCGACAAAGAGCCAAAGATGTACTCCTGCTCCCGGCGCGCCGTCCACGACTCGCTCCACGAGATCGACTGCGACCCCAAGGACATCTCCGCCGTCGTGCTCACCCGCACTTCGACCACGCCGGAGGCCGGACCTGCCGACGCACGCAACGAGGACGACACGCCCGAGCCTCGTCTTCCCCAACGCCGAGATCATCGTCCAGCGCCAGGAATGGAAGACGCCATCGCCGGGCGCTCCACCATGAACAAGACCTACCTGCCCAGCCACCTCACCCAGGAAGTCGCCGATCGCGTCCGGCTCATCGAGGGCGAGCAGGAAGTGCTCCCAACCTCACCGTCTTCCCCACGCCCGGGCACACCTGGGGCCAGCAGTCCGTCCGCTTCACCGCCGCGAGCAGCAACGGCACCAACGGCCGGACGGTTCGTCAGCGACGTGATGCCCACGCACCACCACGCCCGCCCGACCACCAACCTCGCCTACGACGTCGAGCCCTACACCTCGATGCTCTCGCATCGCCCTGCTCGAGAAGGCCACCAGCGAGAAGCGGATCCTCCTCCCAACCACGACCCGGCCGGACAACCCGCTGTACGAAGCGGTGGCCGATCCGGACAAGCGAGGCAGTGGGACCTCAAGTCGCACGGGTGAGTGATCATCCGGGTGGCATTCATTCTTCTTCTCCCTTGCGGGAGAAGGTGGCAGCCGACCGAAGGTCGGATGACGGATGAGGCGGTCGATGCGTCACTGAGTCGCGGCGGCGCCGCTGACCCTCACCCCAGCCCTCCCGCAAGGGGAGAGGAGTAATCCGTCCTCTCCCTCGCGGGAGAAGGTGGCAGCAGTCGGATGAGGGGCGGTCCGGTGCCTTCGATCAGCGGGACTCATCCTCGATTGCACGAACCGCCGCGTGCTGGATGGTCCGAAGCACCGCATCAAGATCCCGCAGAACCTCGTGAGCCGGAATCCGCAGCACGAATCCCGTCCCTGCATCCACCGGTCCTGGCCGCATCCCGCGCCGGCCGCTTCCCGTGAATCTGGCCGTCGATCTCAAACCACCAGACGCACCTGCAGAAGAAGTCGGCGATGTACGGGCCGACGGGGTGTTGGCGACGGAACTTCAGGCCGTTCAGTCGCCCTGCGCGAAGCGTGACCACAGGATGCCTTCCGGCGGCGTCTGTTCCGGACGTCTCCGAGCCCGGTTGGTCGACTCTCGGTTCGCCACAGGGAAAGTATGGCGAGCCTGGAGCAAACATGCCGCGGCGCTGCTGACCCATCACTCCACTCTCCCGCAAGGAGAGAGCTAATCCTTCCTTCCCCTTGCGGGAGAAGGTGGCAGCCGACCGAAGGTCGGATGACGATGAGGCGGTCCGAACCTTCCGACCGTTCGACTTCATTGTGCATAACCCCAAAAATCTCGCGCATGTACCACCCCGGCGCGCACCTTGCGGACATAGCCCGATTCCCGCGATTTTTCGCTTGGCCGATGCCCAGCCCCGGCACCTCGGCCCCATGCACACCACACCCACCACCGACGCCACCGACATCCTCACCAGCCTCCACAGGCTGAAGCTGAAGCGCGCCTCGTCCTGCAGCGTCCAGACCAAGGCCCTTCGAAACGCTCCAGGCCCTCATGGACGAGCCCGAGCCGACCGGCGATCCCAAACAGGACGCCTTCATCGCATCGCGAACGCAACTGCCGACGCCTCGCGGCGACCCAGGCCTGACCCACATCCGAGCTGTCCAACGCGAACAACGCATCGCCGCCTGCGCGCGCCGGAGCGGACAAACCAACCGAGCGATCCCAGAAGTCGGCGTCCGCACCGGTGCCACTGGCGGCTTGCCCGCCGGTGCAGGGCCGTAAACACCGAGCAACGCCCCGGGCACACCCGCGACCCCATCAGACCCACCACCCCCGGCTTCACCACCTCGACGCCCAGCAGGCGCCTCGCCGAACGAAAACAGGCGATGACCAAAGCCCGCGCCAAGAAGAATTCCCGCAAACGACGAAAGCGATGACGAGCCTGACGAAGGGGCGCTATGGTCGGAGCCGACAACGTCAGCGCAGGCCATGCGAGAGACACAAATTGAAATGCGATATTGACAAGAGCCGCTAACATCAGCGTTCTTACAGACCAGTCGTTGGCCACGCCATCCGTAATTCACGGCATGTCGACAAGTCAAAAGTGTTCCGGAGATCGGCCTGTGACGCAACAAAGAAAGACATCAAGGCGTGTGTTCGCCACTGGCTCGCGCAACAAGCAGACCATGTCCTTTCACCACATGGATTTGGTCGAAGAGCCAACCCCTGATCTACACCGCGGAGGTCTCCCGACGGCTCACAGCTGCATCGCCATCGATCTGGAACACCACCCAATCGACGAAAGGAACGCAGCCGCGGCGGTCTATCCGATGTTCCGGATCGTCGTGGATCAAGCGAATGAGCCGGTTCGCGAGATGGTCAGTGGTCGCTCAGTATTCGGTGAATCGCGTTCATCCCTCAGCGGGCCGGTCGCGTGGACTTCTCCCGACAAACCCCGTGCCGCGCTGGTACGTGTATCAGCCGGATTCCGTCCCGCTGTGCAGGAGATTGCTGAGCTTGACATCATGGACGGTCCCTACATCGATAGATATTGCACGGTCGACGGGCTGGCAGCAGCAGCAGCAACACAAGGCACATATCCATATCGAGTGCGAAGACCCACCAAGAGAAACTCTGCGTCGTCGCGGCAAAGCTCCTCATCGGTCAACGCGAAGACGCCAGGGACCTGCTGGAGCAGAAACGGAAAACCTGCACAACGAAGGCACTTCCAACCAGTCTTTGAGTACTTCGACGCGCTCGAATTACTTGAGGCATTGGCCAAGTGCCATGGTCGAGCCCGACAACGTCGGCGCAGGCATACGGATTGCAATGCGGAACGAGATGCGAAGGACGCGCCATAAACTTGGAATCCCGACAGGTTGTCAAGCGGACGGAAGGAACTGCAGGTGCAAGGAAGGAACACTTGGAAGAGGTCGTGTGACGATGACACGGGAGGCAAATTGCTGGAGTACATCCGCTCTCGCCGAGGCCTCGTGTTCCGCGCGGGACTTTGTCGCTATCAACCGCGATCTTTTCAAAGCCCTGAATGAGCGGCAGCAGACTTTGGTCAGATCGGATTCACCAATGGCGGACTGGCACGCGTGGAACTTCGTTCCGATTATCCGGTTGAAGTACCAGCAGATCGACGAACTCATAGGAGAGCTTGGAGAGCGAGCGATCTGGAATGCGACAAGTGTGTCTGGCTTCAACGTTTGCGGAAGCCTTCCCATCGAGCTTTTCCTGCCACACTTCGCTCCTGCGTTGACCAAGCGTTCCAGCACATCGACCGGTTCTTGGACGGAGAGTGCAGAGCTTCGATAGCCTACTCATCTGTCGATCTGCTGATGGACGTTCTGGAGGATCCTTCGTGGGGTGACCGTCTCCCCATCGACCTCTTAAGCCGAACTCTCATCCTCGCCTGCGGAATGACGCTCGAGCACGGAGATCGCCGGGGCATCGAACTCCTCGATCACGCTGCCGGGGAACACGCCTTCCGGAAGTTCAAGCCACAACACGACATTCAGCGCGTCCGACAGGCGATCGAGTCACACCTGCGGCCAAACTGATGCACAGCAACGGCCATATCCAGGAGATTGTGCCTTGCGCAGGAAGTATGACGATGCACAAGGACACCGTAAACTCAAACTCAGCAGGCAGAAGCTGCCGTGCTGTTTGGGTGACTGGTGAACGCCGAGCGGGCATCTTCACCGAGTGCTTGGTCCGCCCCTACTCCACCCCCACCGTCTCCTCATGATCCGCCGTGTCCATCGCCTCGAACTGGCTCGCCGCCGAGTCCACCGCGAGGTCTTCGACCGGGTCGGGTGCTTGATCAGGCGGTCGCGCATCGCGATGCGGTGCTGCACCGCGAGCATCACGATCGCCGGAGACTGCCACCGAGCCCGCAACCCACTGGCTCAGGAGCATCGTCACCGCGAACATCGGCAGCAGCACTCGCCGATCGCCACCGTGAACGGCTGCAATGGATCAGCGCCGACGACGGCGCCACGCCGATGTGCTTGATCGCCGTGTAGTAGGTCGTGTGCCCGATCGCCAGGCCAGCATCGCGGCTCAGCCCGAGCAGCAGCAGCGCTCGCCCGAAAGCCCGTCACCGTCGCGCCCGCCCGGTCGCCAAGAATCAGCATCAGCGTGATGCAGCCGACCGCGGTGTACGCGCGATCGGCGTAGGCCAGGAACGGCCCGGCGATCTTCATCACCGGCCGGATCGCCAGCGCGTACCCGCTGAACCCGAACGCCGCGAGCACCGCCAGCAGCACCCAAACGCGTTGGCCCCCGAGCCGAAGTCATCGCCCTGCCGCGATCACCGTCATCACGCCACCGATCACCAGCACCCGCCCCTGAGGAACCACGGCGACTTGATCACGCGCCGCTCGGCCGGGAAGAAGATCAGAGCGCCCAGCGTCACGAAGATGATCTGGGGCCTCGCGCGAACGCCACCGTGGACGCGTCGATCATGTAGAACGACCACGCGAAGCCGACCTGTCCCACCATGTTGAACGCCGTCGCCGGGAGCACGGCCTTCCACAGACCCTTCGGGAACTTCTGCGCGCGAGCGCGAAGATCACCGGCGACCACACCAGCGCGACGAAGCCAGCGCAGCCGTTCATCGTCCACACGTCCAAACGGTCGGAGAAGAACTTGAGCAGCAGCGGCGTGCCGGTCCACGCCAAGAGCGTCACCACGATCGCGCCGATACCCAGCGCTGGCTGGCCGCGGCCGACATCGGCGCGGGCTGCTCAGAACGAGCATCCAGATTGGTGGGCGGGCGGGCGACCATAAGCGGAGAGGATAGGCGTCGCATCGATCCGATGCGGTGACTCAGGCCACCCATGGCCTTTGTTCGTCCCGCAAAACAGCCCGGCAGTCTCGGCGACCTCCCGGCGAACGCCGCCGGGCCGAGGGCGCGGTTGCTGGAACGCGTCGCGGATCGCGGCGGCGTCGGCCCGCGGCGCACGCGTCCGGGCGCGCGACGGGCATCGTTCAGGGTCGCCACGCTCGCGCGGGCGCGGGCCTCGACCGAGTTCTACGAGTTCCCCCACAGCGTCGGCGACGATGCCGGGCGGATCGACTGGAAGGTCTACGCCCGCAGCGACCGGCTGTACCTGCGCGCTTCGCCGCCGAGACCCGCCAGACCGTCGGCCTCGCGATCGATTGCTCGCCCTCCATGCTGTTCCGGGGCTGGGTCCGAACGCAAAGGACAAGCCGAGCAAACTGGAGGTCGCGGCGCGATGGCCACCGCCTTCGGGCTCATCACGCCGCTCGGGCGACCGCGTCGCCGGGATCGTCTCCGATCCGCAGCGACAAGGCCCGCGTCGAGATCCCCGCGTCGGGCCTCGGCTCGCTGGCCGAACTCGGGGACGCATGATCGAAGCGCACAGATCCTGAAACCAGGACCGCACGCCGGCGTCAGGCTCAACGCCGACGGCCTGCGCGACACGCTCCGCTCGGTCGCCCAACTCAGTTCGATTCGACTCGGGGCGTCGGCGGCTCGGCGATGGTCATCCTGTTCTCCGACGCCCTCGGCGAGCCGGGCGAGGTGCCTGCGCCGCGCTCGAGGCGGCCCGGTCATCGGGCACAAGCGGCACGCTGCGCGAGGTCGCGCTGATCCGCATCCTCACCCCGAAGAGGCCGACGGCCCGCCCATCGGCACCCAGCGGCTTCGTGGACTCGGCCTGCGGCATCGGCACGAGCCGATGGGGACGCGAACACCAAGGCCGCGGAAGCCTACCGAACGCGAATGCGCGCGCGACACCCTCCGCCACGGCGTGCTCGCCATGGGCGGACGCCCGTCGAGCATCGCACGAGCGATGACCCGCCCAGGCGCACGATCGCTGGAGAGCGGTTAGAGACTGTTGCCGAAATTCGCAAGAACCGTGTTCAGGTCCGCCAGATCGACGGCGTTGTCGCAGTTGGCGTCGCCCTCGAGACTCCGGCCGGGCTCGACTGGCCGAAGTTCGCGAACACGAGTTCAGGTCGGCCAGGTCGACGGCGTTGTCGCCGTTCACATCGCCGGCGACGAACCCGCCGAGCGAGATGACCTGGCTATCCATGGCGAACGGGGCGGCTTTGCCGACGGCGACCCATGCGTCGTAGACCTGCTGGCCGATGTCGGTCGTGGTGTTGGCATCGCGCAGGAACTCGATGTAGTCCTTCGAGGCGGTCTGGTAGTAGACGGTGACTTCGGCTTCGACCGCGCGGCGGGGATGCAGAAGGGCGTGTCGTCCCAGTGCTGGCCGTCCTCGTAGGTGTAGCCGACGACGGGCGAGCCGACCGACTCGTACGCCGCGTTCGTGAAGCCGCGAGGGGATGCGGTTGTCGAAGAGGGTTGTTGCCGCGGGTGGAAGCTCTTGCCGGCGGCGAGGCCGGTGACGCCCGACATGTACGCGTCGATGCCGTGCTTGACCTCGTACACCTTGGTGTCGTCGGTGAGTTCGGCGGTGTCGAGGTCGTACGCCGTGCTCGGCGATGACGCTGCCGCCGGCGTCGCGGAACTTCACGTTGATCCAGATGCGCCGGCCCTCGGGTAACCGGTCATGAGCATTGCCCGCACTCGTTGATGACGCGGGTCACGAGCCTGGAGCCGACCTGGTTGAGTTGAGGTCGGTGGCGTTCTCGAGCATGTACTCGGTGTCGCCCTTGGCGACCATGAAGTTCTGGTAGTCGGAGGTGAGCGGGACGGTGAGGATCTCGCCGCCGGGGCCGGAGATGGTCACGGACTGGCCGGAGTACATCTCGAGCATCATGTCGAGGGCGAACAGGTTGGCGCCGGCCCACGAGTGGTAGGCGAGATCGTTGCGGAACTCGTAGTTGGGGAAGAAGCAGCCGCGACCGTTGGTGTCAGGCATGTGGCAGTCCTGGCAGGTGCTCGACGGGCGTGTTGCCGCCAAACGCCGCCGGTGTCGATGCCGGCGCTGGGCGTAAGCGGAGACGGACCACTCGCCGTAGGTGCGCTGCTCGGGGAACATGTCGTTCTTGTCGCCGGTGGGGTGCGGCTGGTCGAAGGGCGTCGGCTTGTAGGAGCCGTCGGGCTGGAGCATGTAGACCTGGTTGGACACATCGTGGCAGGTGCCGCACATGGTGCCGGTGCGATGGAAGGGCGACGCGCCAGGCGTGCAACGGCTGGGGTCTTCAGGGCCGTAGCCGCGGTCCGCGCGGACGTCGAGCGGATCGACGACGAACTGCGTTTGCCGATGAAGCGGTCGTCGGACGGATCGCCGGGGACAGCCGGCACCAGGTTGCCGTCGGGGTGGTTGGCGAGGTCGAAGAGGATGGCCTGATCGTCCTCGGGAGATTCACCGGGACGTACACCGGGTTCACGGTGCGGTGGCAGAAGTTGCAGGTGATGCCGTTGTCGAAATCGTTCGGGAACAGGTCCGAGCCGTCGGTGGCGTTTTCGACGCGCCCGTCGATCCACGCGGGGGCGTGGCACTGGAAGCAGGTTTCACCGGCGCCGGCGACGTCCTGCTCGGCGATGGAAACGGCGGCGAGGAAGATGGGCGCACGGCGTTGGCGTGCAGCGAGCCTTGCCAGCGACCCGGAGGGTGCTGGAGGTGTTGACGGAAGCATGGCAGGAGACGCAGTTGGAGAAACTGAAGATCTCGTCGTTGAGCGGAGTTGGAGGGGTGCCTTTGCCCCTGAGTCCTCGTGGGTGGTCGGGAGGGCAGGCCGATGAAGTCGCCGCCCCTGCCGTCGTCGGCCGGGCGTGCGGCGATGGCCGAACTGGATGAGAGCGCGCTGATGCCGACGGTCAGACCGACGACGCCGAGGACCACTCCGCCGCACAGACGAAGCGTCCGTGTGCTTACCGCCGCGGTCGATGCGTTCATCAACGAATCCCTCTCAAACCCTGGAATAGCCGGAGCCCCGTACAAACGGGCAACGGCACAACTACAGACTACACCGTAGTTTCGGCCCGGCAACCTCGCTTCTCCCTGTTTTTCGGGGCTACTTTCGGAGTGGGAGTTGTCGCATGCTGGCGGTGCGGATTGCCCATTTTCATGTCGAGCAGGGATTCCGGGGGTCGATTTGACGCTCGTTTCTCCGAACAAGGCGGGCATCGTCCGATATGGGTGGGTATGGCTTCAAAGTCCAAGACATCGCGCGCGCGGTACGAGTCCGAGGAACCGTCGAGCATCGCTCGTCTGGTGGCTGATCGCCCTTTTGCCTGGCTGGGCCTGACGGCTTCGTTCGTCTCGTACAGCCCGGCGGATCCCCCGGGGACAGGATCGCGTCCGGCGCCGTGGCTGAGGTGCAGAACTGGATCGGTGTCGTCGGGCGTTCATCGCCCACCACGGCTATCTGATGCTGGGCGTCGGGGTATGGGTGATCCTGGCTTCGGCCGGGGCGTACCTCGCGGTGCTCGCCCGCGGCCGGTCAGCCACCCGGTGATCCGGGCGGTCGGCGTCGTGATCGGGGCCATCGCGATCAGCGCCGGTCATGCTGCTGCTCCCGGGCGGCGATCACGGCGGAGGGCGGCGGCGGGATGCTCGGCATCATCGCGGCGCACCACCAGCTGTACGCCGGCACGATCGGGGCGGCTGGGCTGCTGACCCTGTTCTTCATCCTCGGGGCGTGGATCGCGGTGGATCGACTTCTGGTGGTGGTCCCCACTACGCGGCGAACGTGCTCGGCACGGTGTACGCCAAGTCCGCCGACACGGCGCTGGACCTGAAGGAGAAGGCCAGCGAGCGTCGCGAGGCGATGCGGGCTGAACGACATCGACGACGACAGCGCTGCGGTCGAGACCTTCCTCGGCGCAGCCAAGCGCGCAAGCAACGTGAGGCGGCGAAGGCGAAGATCGACGAGCGGGCCGGCGGCATCGGCGGCAGGTCGAATCTGGACGAGGACCTCGACGAACTGGACGACGTGTCGAGCGAGGTCGAGGCGAAGCCCTCGAGCGCAAAGGCAAGGCCAAAAGGCGGTCGAACCCGTCGGGACGAGCACGACTCACGAAGAGGAGTACGAGGGCGAGGAGTACGAGGAAGCCGAGACGGACGACTACGAGGACGACGAGGGAGACGACGGTGCCGCGCCGCAGGTCTTCACGGAGGACCAACTCCGCGACAAGATCGCAAAGCCCCCGTCCGTTTCTGCCGCGTCCACGAAGAACAAGGCGACGCAGGAGGATCTCGACGAGCGCGCGAGCAGCGCAAGAGCGAGGAAGAAGCGACCGGAACTACAACTTCCCGACGCTGGTTCTGGCCGACCTCGAGGAGAACTTCTCCGAGGCTCCCGAGAAGTGGGTGCGCGAGCAGGCCGAAGCAGCTGGAGCGCGCTGCGACCTACAAGATCGAGGGCGAGGGTCGTCGGGATCGACTCCGGCCCGGTGATCACGCTGTACCAGGTGCAGCTGGCGCCAGGCACGAAGGTGAGCCAGCTCAGCCCGATCGCCTCGGACATCGCGCGCATGCTCAAGGCGGTCAATATCCGCATCGTGCC
>JACADM010000093.1_pt1 | contig 48200 bp, 40 predicted proteins | sample 7512371 | NCBI WGS metagenome assembly JACADM01 (sample SAMN14389041, study PRJNA612141) | algae metagenome | isolation source: non-axenic algae culture | place: India: Navi Mumbai | collected 2017-01
CCCCGAGATAAACCTGATTTTCCCGGTTTTTATTCCGCATACCGAAGGTCATGCTGTATGTCCGGCCGATCGGAACATCTTCTACAATGTCGTAGTTGAAAAGAAATTTGTCCTGCACAAACTTTCGGGAAGAGATCCCTATACTGGCCAGTATGAGCTGTTCGTCGGAAAAGAAACCGACGGAGTCGTAGGCCATTGACGGAACTTCCTTGTAATTGCGATTGAGGTACCGGAGTGCCGCGACCAGGCTTGTCGTACGCTCTTCTTCGGTATTTCCCTTTAAGATCCGGAACGCATAGCCGCCCCATACATCCTGGGCTACGGATTTCATATTCTGCATGGCATAAACTCCGGTAGCATCGGGCAGGGAATCGCGGAGCAGGTTTTCTTCGACATATATTCCTCCGGCCCAGCGGGTGTAAGGTGAGAAGAAATTCCGGTTGAGTCCGAAACTTTTCCGGGTATTTTTCCCCCTCCAGATTTCATAATTCAACTGGCCCTGGACATAGGTGTTCATAATATTCGGTACAGTGTACCGACCGAGATATGAGGTTTCCCCGGTGTTGAGTTTTTTCTCGAATTCGTTCCGGAATTCGTGTCCCAGACCAAAAAAATTGCGTTCTGTCAATTCAAAAGAAGTCCGGGAGGAAGAAGCAGATCCGCTCGGGGCCAGACTCCAGGCATCCAGTACCCGGATCTGTATATCTACGGAGTCCGGACTGTTGGGAATATCCACGGGGACAATGATAACCCGTCTTACGAAGCGTTGTCTCCGTATCAAACGTTCGGACTCTTCGATGATAAGGGAATCGAGTTGTTCGTTTTTCTTAAATAACAACAAGTTGCGTATGGTTATCTCTTTGGTTTTGAGGTGGATGCTGTTTCCTGCACGTTCAATCCACTTTTCCGGTACATGAGTGGTGTCGGCGAGGAATATCCGAAAGGATCGAGAGTGGTAATATGGATATTCCTGATGGTTTTCCGGTTTTCCCCGTATAGGTTACACGCATTTCCGGCGCATCCCCGAGAATTTTTTCCCGGTCTCTGGATTTTTTCTTCTGGTTTACAGGACGAAATATCAGGCGGTGCAGAAAACCGGTGAATTTTCTTTTCCTGGAATAATCTTCGATATTCTGGTAGAGCTGTTTTCCTTTTTTTTCCGTAGAATCCTGCTGCTTTTCACAGGAGACACCTGTGCGGTCAATGGCATGGTCATCGCGAGAAAAACGAATAACAGTACAGCATTTATAATCTTCCCCCTCATGCCACGAAAGTTTTTCGCCCGAAAGGTAATAATTAAAAAATAATGGCGTACAGTTTTATGAGTCCTGGCCCTAAAAAAGAGAACAAGAGGCCTGTAGGGCCTCTTGTGGCTGTGGTAGCGAAGCGCCTGGAAAGAAATTAAATACCTTTGAATGCAAAAGGCCGGGCTACGGCAAAGCTCGCGGATGTTTCTCCGCTATATGTTTTGAAATTGTCGAGACGAAGTACCCGGGGGGGTTTCCTTTCGAAAAGTCGAATTTTTTTAAGGTCTACCCAGAAAGTGTCCGGGGTCAGTACGGTCTCGAAATAATACACCTTATGCTTCTGGTCGGCTACGGAGCGCCATCGCGTACTGGATATATTGGGTTCCTGTTCTGAAGAAATACCAAAGGGTACCGAACAATTTCTTATGACACTGAATACACTGGCTACGGCGACACGGGTATTGTCGGTTTTCGGAATAGCATCGATGTAGTAGGAAGCCCTGACAAACCTGTCGGCAGCCCTGTTTGTTCCGGGAAGCATGGTAGTACCGGGGATCTGTTTCCAGTAACCGTCGATGGAAAGTTGCTGCTCAAAAACAGGTGAATTGGTCATAACGGTGTACGAAGGGTCGTGGTGAATAACCAGTTTGCCTGCGATATATTCGAAGATAGCGTTATCTCCTCCGGCATCGGAAAGGGAGAGGTGGAGTGTTGTAAATTTTTTGCTCCCGGGAATATAGTCGGAAACAATAACAAATTCTTCCCTGGCGAGTGCTTCCACAGCCTCGTTGACCGTAGCAAAATTGTCCAGTACGTACTGTGCCCAGGCGGATATGGTAAGTCCTTTCTGACCGCTTTTGGGATCAAAATCCGGGTATTCCGATTCCACCAGCCAGAGTAAGTTGGCCACCAGTCCCTTTTCATTCATACCATCTACGGTAGCCATATCCCACGCGCTTGTGATCACGCTTCCGTATTTCGAGGTCCACCCGATAGAAGCAGGGCCGACTTCGCCCTGTCGTTCCATTCCCCTGGGAAACATCCAGAGATTGGCATCGATCTCATCTCTCCAATCCATCGATCTTGCTGTAATCACCGTATTGTCGGAGCCCTTGTAGACGACACGTGTACAAGCGCTGAGGTGTTGATAATAACTGAAAGACAGCATCAGTAGAATACACAGGAAGATGATCCGTTTCGCTTTCATGAGAAATGTTTTTTAGCAATAGTTAAATTAAAGTCCGTAGCCGATGATCTATAGCTCAGCAATCTTTTTCAGATCCGGAAGACAAGATAAAGATAGCCAAAACAATGGTGGGGGGCATAGCACAGCTTTGATATTACCCTCACTAAAATACACATTTTAAAACGATTTGTACCTCGGATATTCCAAAAAGAAAAAAGTATTGCTTCACCGCTTCCGTGTTTCGGTAGGTGTCCTTCAGATGAAGGGACATAAAAAAAAGGCTTTGACATCAGTCGAAGCGGCTGCTTTGTGAAGAGATTAGTACAGGAGGCGTCTGACCATTAAAGCTTCAAAACAATGGTTTCTCCGGGCAGTTCGGAGCAAGAGAAGAATACCTGTAAAAGATTACCGGGCTTCCGAGTGAGCCCGGTAACAAAACGATCAAAGGTTTTCCCTGATAAGTCTTTCCAGTTCATGGGCGGGAAATACTCCCGATTGCCGCCATCGCATCTGTCCGTTTTTAAAAATAATCAGCGTAGGCACACTACGTACCCGGTATGTTGCAGCTACCTGCGGATTTTTGTCGATATCGATCTTGATAATAGTTGCCGTGTCTCCTATGCGATCCTTGAGCTCCTTAAGTGCAGGAGCCTGCATTTTACACGGGCCGCACCACTCGGCAAAAAAATCGACCAGTACCGGCTTGTCCTGGTTTATGATCTCATTAAATTTCATAATATTCAAAATATATTCGTACTACTTAAAGTTACTGAATTTTTCATGCTTTTTTAGCATGGGTACAAAGTTCTGCAATTCATCATGAAATTTTACGGTGACTTCGGTTACATGAAAAACTTCTGTCTTTAAATATTTCGTTATAATCGAGGAAAAACTTACATTTTAAAACATAAAAGGAGCGTCTAACAATAACTTTAAAGTTTTTAATGTTCCTGCAAACACCGGAAGATATAAACGGGCATACATTTGAAATTGAATTTTAAATGTCGTGGTGTATGTCTTTACTGTCAGGTTTTAAAAAAGGAGATAAGAAGGCATTAGAACATATCTACCTGAGGTATTATAAAAGGGTATATCTTCTAAGCTTACACTTTACGGAAGTCCTCCGGAAGCAGAAGATCTGGTTCATGACATTTTTCTACGGTTGTACAGGGGCAGGGATAAACTCTCGGACGAAGTGCCCCTGGAAGCACAGGTGGTAAGGATCGCCAAATTCCATATTCTGGACACGCTGAAGAAGAAAAAAAACATATATGTTACCGGTTTTGTATCCGAACTTCAGACCTTTTCCGATGATGAAGATCCGGAAAACGGGATAATATACCGTAAAAAACTGCTCAGAGCTATGGAAGCACTACCTGCCAAATGTAAAGAGATCTTTACCCTTATAGGTTGGAAGGGCTTACCAGGGGAGAAATTGCCGCGTATAAGAATATTTCGGTAAAAACTGTGGAGAACCAGATATCCAAGGCGATCAGGATTATCAGAAAAGAGGTGGAATCCATGTAAAAACAATATTTTTTGAGGTTAAAGAAACCGTTAAGAAAAGGTAAATCGGTAGGGGAAAGGGCTTTAGAAATCGAATATCAAGTGTATTCATTTTTAAAATATGAAAGAAAAAACGACACCCTCCGGTAACTATGAGGAAAGCGAATTTCACCGACAGGCCGAATGGGTCTGGCAATCGTCCGGAAATACGGAACCGGAGGATGAAAATACTCCGGGACAGGATATGGACACGTATACGAAAATCAATCCGGAAAGAACGATATGCTTTTTACCGTTTAGCAGCTGCAGCAGTACTTGTTGTACTTATTTCCGTTGGTCTTGGATGGTATTTGATGCCCGGTTCGGAGGAAATACGCATCGCCAATGAAAATAATACCCCCAGACATATAACCCTTGAAGACGGCTCGAAAGTGATACTGAACCGTCATTCGTCCCTGACTTATCACACCTCCCGAAAAAGAAAGGTAAGACTTAGCGGGGAGGCCTTTTTTGATATTTCAAGGGACACCCTTCATCCTTTGAAATAGAAACGGAGGTTCTTCGGGTGACGGTTCTCGGAACCCGGTTTAATGTCTATGCTTATCACGAAAACCCGGATAGCAGGGTGTCCCTGTATTCGGGTAAGGTATCGGTAGGAGCGAAGAACGGTCCCGAAGAAAAGATATACCCGGGAGAAGAGTACCAGTATAACTTTGAAAACAACCGGGGTGTTGTCAGGAAGTTCCGCCGGGAAAATACGGTTTCCTGGACTTCTTCTCTCATCCGGTGCAATGATACTCCTTTGGAGGACCTCTTCATAAAAATAGAAAACTACTACGGAATAACATTAGTTTACGATCCGGAGGAAGTGAAAACCTGTCATATTACAGGGACCTTCAAAATGGAGGATGACATTTCCGGGTTTTTCAGGATCATAGGCTTTTCGCACAATATACATATAGAGAAAATAACAACAGGTAAATACCGGGTCATATCCGATTCCTGTAAATAAAAAAGAGGAAAATCCGGCCCGATTTCCCTCTTCGGAAATTTATTAACAAGTAATAAATAAAAAACCAAACATAGCAAATCTTATGAGAAATTTCAAGTAAAGAAGTATGAAAAACGATGATCGTAAACCAGGTCATCCTGACTATCATGTGTAACTACCGCTTACGGCCCTTGCGATAGTTGCTTTAAAACCAAAAACAACAAGTAATACAATGAAATTGAAACAATTTTTCTGCATGAAAATATGTTGTATCCTCATATTTTCCACCCCTCTTTTTGCTGTTAACAGCCATCTTACGGATACGTTGTACGGAACCCGGAAACTGGGTGTTATTCTCGAAGTGATAAAAGCGAATTACCGGGACATTAACTTTGTTTACGATCCGGAAAAATTCCGGGATGTCACCGTAACCGGCTTTCGGTTTGAAAAAGACCTGAATGTACGCCAGAACCTCGATAACCTGGAGGAGGTTGCCCCTGTATCTTACCTGATAGAAGGCTCTACGATAGCATTGCGACGAATACATACCGTGTCCGAAGATTTTCAGCAGGGCCTGATAAAGGGAAAAGTACTCGATGAAAACGATGTTCCGGTTTTCGGCGCCAGTGTATTCATACCGGGTACGGACAAGGGGTCTGTGACCGATATAGACGGTAATTATGAGCTTCATACGGATGTTTTTCCCGTAGAGATACAGGTATCTTACCTGGGATACAAAATTCAAAAAATCCGGGTATCCGAAGACCGGGAAAATATGGTTATCCGACTGGAGCCTGCTTTCGAGAGCCTCAATGAAGTAGTGGTAACCGGTCAGGGAGCCGATGTGCGTAAAAAAAGGTTGTCTACCAGGGTAACCACGATCAATGCGGAAGAACTGGAGAAAATTCCTTCGCAGCGAATAGATCAGCAATTGTCGGCGAAGTTGCCTAATGCCCAGATCAATCTTACGGGAGGGCAGGCAGGAGCCACTTCGATTATCCGTGCAAGAGGAGTCAACTCTGCGTTTGTAAATTCAACACCCATAATTTACCTCGATGGGGTGCGGCTGGACAATCTCAATACCCGTTCCGCTTTGGGCGGAAGTTCACAAGGATCTTCCATGAGTGCTCTGGCTGATATTCCTATGGATAATATAGAAAAGATCGAGTATATAAACGGAGGGGCAGCCACAACACTATACGGTTCTGACGCGGCCAACGGGGTGATACAGATATTTACTAAAAAAGGAGGACGGCCCGGTACGAACCTTACTCTGCAAGCCGAATCGGGGTTTGAAACGCCAACTACGGATTTTCTGTATTTCAACCGGACTAAAGACCTGTTGTTTCGTACGGGAGCCTATCAGAAATACAGGTTGAATGTCAACGGAGAAAGCGAAAGCGGGTTCGGATATAATTTTTCCGGAAGTTTTTTAAACAGTTCAGGAGTGCAGATACACGATCAGAATGAGAACCAGAAGGCAGATTTCAGTACCGGTTTTCGTGCCAGACTTGCGGATAACATAGATTATGAGAGTTCGTTTATTTATGTGTATAACAGGTATAAAAGAAACCGTAATGGTAACCAGGGAGGTTATACGGGGCTTTGGTTTGCCGAAGACGGAGCATCTTCCATTACGGGGCCGGGCTTTAATAACAGGCTCGATGAACTCTCCGGTGAGGAGTTTGCCGCGATAAGAGAATTCGTGGATAATGCCGAAAAACTCCAGGACAATCACATCGTGGTAAACCGTTTTACTACGTCGCAGATATTTAAATACCGTCCCGTAGATAATCTGCTGTTAAAGTTTACCGGGGGATCGATTTCCGGATGCAGGATCAAAATACCGTGCAGACCAATGCCTATCTTTCGGCAACCCGGGGACAGGAGATCACAGACCAGGGCAGTATACAAAATGTACAGCGCAATTATCTCGGGGTTACCCTGGAACTTACCGCCCAGCATACCTATGAAATCGGCGACTTCTCTCTGATATCTACTGTCGGGGGGCAGTTTTTCCGGACCAGAGACAGGCAGATACTCTACAGCGGAAGTAATATCCGGGATGGCGCACAGACGATAAGTGACGCTGCTATAAAGGACAGTGATGAATATTTGAATGAAGTTTTGAATTACGGGGTCTACCTGCAGGAAAACATAGGATATGCAGATAAACTGTTTCTGGATCTGGGGATCCGGGGAGACCGTAACCCGCTTTCGGGACAATATAGGCACGCAATTCTATCCGAAGGCAGGACTTTCTTATATGATATCTTCTGAGCCCTGGTTTAAACCGGGGGTGTTGAATTCCCTGCGATTCAGAACCAGTTATGGTATTGCCGGAAACCTGCCTCCTGCGTATGCTAATGAAAAACAATTTCTTTTGATGGTTTTAAGGGAGCGCAGGCCGCCTTTTTCGGGCAGCCCGGAAACGATAATCTGAAACCCGAAAAAACCACTACAATAGAAGCGGGTATCGATATTGGCTTCTGGAATAACCGTATCAATGTGTCTGCCGGTTATTACCGGGCACTGACCAGGGATGCCCTGTTCTACGTTCCGCCTGCTCCTTCCGGAGGATACAGGGTAAGCCAGTTGTACAACATCGGCGAGATCGAGAATTATGGTCTGGAAATCAGTACTGTCATAGTACCGGTACAGACCCAAGACATAACGCTGAGCATTAATGCCTCCCTGAATACGCTTCATAACGAAGTTGTAGACGCAGGAGGGGCTCCGGCATTCAATATCAACGGATTTAGTTCGAGAACCTTGCAGACCGTAGTACAGGAAGGGTATCCCGTTGGGTTTATCCGTGGTAATTACGGTGTTTTTGACGATAACGGTGTTCTGGAACAAACAACGCCGCAATCGTATCTCGGATCTACCATACCTGAAGTTTTTGGTAACCTGGGACTCAATTTTTCATATAAAAACCTCAGCCTGTTCAGTAATGCCTCCTACCAGACCGGAGCTTATGCCGCAAACTGGGATGCTCAGTTCCGTTATTATTACGGCGCCTCCGAACAGTTTGTCCCTGAAGGAGAAATAGAAGTCAACGGAAGGAGGAATTGGTTGAATATCACCAATCGTTTTGTAGAAAAGACAGACTTTCTGAAAATACGCACTATCGGAATGAGCTATTACTTTACTCCGCGTGAAAAAGCATTCTACAAGTCGCTGACTTTCGGAATTACAGCGCTTAATCCCTTGAACTTTACGTCTTCGACATTTGATCCCGAAGCTACGATCAGCGGGGCTGCCCAGGGACAGGGCGGGGCAAGTACGGGAGGAATTTCGTATGCCACGTATTCCGCACCAAGACAATTTCTGGCATCTGTAAAAATTAATTTTTAATAAAGCACCATGAGAAAGAAAAGTATATACTTAGTATTTATTATCATTTGTGCATTCTCCTGTGTGGAGAATCCTAATGTGACGGAAGATGTATACCTGGAAAACCCTCATTCGGTAAGCAGCTGGGTAGTAGGACTGAAACGTCAGCTTGCCGTGACTACGAATACCGTGAATGTGAATGTAGCTATCACTTCCGATAATTACTTCAATAATTATTCACAATACAGCAAAGTATTTGATATCCCCCAGATCGATTATTTCGATGTGGATGTCAATAGTCTTCAGGCCGATGTTCAGGCGTTGCGTGAAATGGCGGTATACGGCCTGGATAAGGTGATTACCGCAGATGCTTCGGCAACGGCAGAAGATGAGGCTTTTATGCATTTTTGCCTCGGGTATGCCAATATTCTCGGCGGAGAGTTGTTTACGGGCCTGCCCGAAGCCAATCTGGGAAAATGCTGACGTCCGGAGAGATCCTTACCCTGGCGGTGGGCAACCTGGATGCTGCCATAAGCCTGGAGACCGACCCGAAAAACATACAGGTTTATCACCTGCTCAAAGCGCGGGCATACCGCAGTCTTGGAGATGTGACCCATGCCGTACGCGAAGCAGAGATATCGCTGTCGGACCCGTCGTTACTTTATCAGATCGAATTTGACGGACAAAACGGAGTGCGTAATGAAATGCAGAATGCCGTTTTTGATGCCCTTCCCAACCGTCTGGCTCCGTTACCCCGGCTGGATTTTCTCGATCCGAAATATTATGCGGTCGGACCTCCGACAACAGATCAGAAACCCGTAGCTCTGGCTAAAGCAGAAGAGGCATATCTCATACTGGCCGAGGCATATTTGTCCGAACAAAACACGGGTAAAGCCAGGGAGGTATTGCAAAAACTGCTCATACTTGTGGGGGAACGCCCTGTAGTCCGGGTAGATGATAGCGGTGAAACGAGAAATGGCGGGAACCGTACCGATTATCCGCTTACGGCAGTGCCTGTTCGTTTTGACAGTACAGGCCCTTTCAGGGAGGGACTTATCCTGGACCGGCAGGCCGGGAATATAGCAGTACATACGGTTTCCGGTACCAGTGTTACCCTTTCGGATATAGCACATGCCGGTGGAGTAGATGAGCTGTTATATCAGGTATACCTGCTTCGGCAGGAAATATTCATAGGAGAGGGGAGAAGGCTTACCGACCTGGGTATCAAATATCCCGTATCACAGACAGAGCAGGACAATAATCCTAATGTTCCCGATGCATATATTATAGCCCAGCTTCCCGCCTTTATTCCGGGAAACGGAGGAATGGATAATTTCAGTACGGAACCTGACGGCAGTATTACCATAGAAACAGATATGAACAGGGTAATCGTACAAAACAAAACAGCATCGGAAGTAGTACCGTTCTTTTAACATACAGATCATGAAATATTATATTTTTACTATCGTTTACGTATTGTTCTTTAGTTTCACCGCGCTTAAAGCACAGGAAGTAGAACACGTTATCTTGATAAGTGTGGACGGGTTTCGTCCTGAGTTTTATAAGGAAGAGGGCTGGCCTGCTGCCCATATGAAAATATTAGCCGAGAAAGGAGTGTATGCCGATGAAGTCCGTACGATTTTCCCTTCGGTAACCTATCCGTCACATACCACATTGTCTACGGGAGTTTTTCCGGCAGATCACGGGATTTTTTACAATACGGAAGTCATGGACAACGGTAAACCCGGGAAATGGTTTTATGATTTCAGCCAGGTGAAAGCCAGGACACTGTGGCAGGCCGCTAAAGAAAAAGGATGGTCGACAGCTTCGGTTTCGTGGCCTGTTACGGTAAACAATCCCTATATCGATTACAATATTCCGGAAATATGGTCTTTTGAAAACCCTGCAGACCGCAGGGGAGCTACGGCAGAATATGCTACTCCGGAAGGGCTGTTTGAAGAGGTCGTGTCTGAAGCTACCGGAAAACTCGACCGGGACGAATATAATTTGTCTTCGCTGCGCATGGACGGGAATCTCGGAAGGATCGCTGCTTACCTCGTAGAAAAGTATAGGCCCAATCTCCTGACTGTACATCTTCCCAATACCGATGGCGCTCAACATAAAAGCGGGAGGGAAGGAGAAGAAGTAAAAAGGGCGGTTGCAGGTGCGGACCATGCCATAGGAGAGATATACGACGCGGTGAAACGTGCAGGTATCCTGGACAAAACGGCAATTATCATTACAGGCGATCACGGATTCGTAACCACGCATACCTCGATCTCACCAAACCTCTGGCTCAAACAAAACGGTCTGTACGACAAAGCTTTTTTCTTTTCTACAGGTGGTTCTGCTTTTTTACACCTCAGAGATAAAGGAGATAAAAATACCGTAACCAGGGTTAAGGATATGCTCCTCGGGTTACCGATGAGTCAGCGAAGCATGTTTCGTGTGATAACCGGGGAAATGCTGACAAAGATGGAAACGGTTCCCGGTGTCTCATTGGCCATATCAGCCAATGATGGTTTTTGTTTCGACAATGAATCGGAAGGTTCGCTACTCCGGGAAAAGACAGGAGGAAAACATGGTTACTATCCCGATTTTCATAATATATATACCGGTTTTATAGGGTTCGGAGCAGGTTTTTCAAGTCAAAAAAGGATCACTTATATGCAAATGGAGGATATCCCTGCGATGATAGCGTTTTTATTGAAAATGGAGTTGCCGGATGCTAAAGGGGTCGTCTATCCCGGAATTATGAAAAACGACAAAAAATAACCCATCATCTCGTAGTACTGATTTCTTTTTACAATGGTTTTGAGCGGAGCCGGGGACTGTATAGTATAGTTTCCGGCTTTGTTTTATGGCGTCGTGTGCTTCGGGGATCATGTGGTTTTTCCGTTTTTTTAATCCTCGGTACAATTTTTATACTGACCTTTTCCGCAGTATGGAAATCTTTACCTTCAAATAATATCCAGTCGGCTTTGATGTGTAGCCCGGCTGTTTTGTCCTTGAGTTTTACAAACATCCGGTCCAGGTATATTTTCCGGTTTTTTACGGTGGTATAGACCTTTGGCTTTCCATGACGGTCCAGGGTCAGGTAAAACTCAAGTTTCTTGGAAGCTGCGAGATGCAGGGCAAAAAAATCGGGACTTACATAATCCGTTACCATACCATACGCCATTTTTCGCTGTGCGATATTCAGGGGTTTTTTAACGCCGCCTTCGGTATAGACGATCCGATAGGCATCTACGGGATCTTCGCGGTCTATAGACCTGCCTTTCATCCGGGCATCATATACGTAGGTGTTGTGATTATTACTATGCTGTATATAAAACAGGCGTGTGGGAGTTTTTTCCGGTATGGGATAATCGTCCTGTAAAGGAATATCCCTGCTAAGGGGCCGGTAAACAATAGTATAGTGGTCCGGGTGAGATTGCCCGAAGTCGTTATCGGGTTGATACTGCGCACTCACATGGAGGGAACAACAACAGAGTACCACCCAGATATGCGGATGTATGTTTGCCGTGATCATAATTTTGTTCTTGATTCCGAAGATATATTTTTTTGTTCTTTTGAAGGGTAGAACCTGTATGAAATTTATAAAAGGAACCGAAAAACGAGTCATAAAAAGGTTCTGTCCGGTAAACAGAGACTTTGGAAAAACAACCGGATAATGCAGAGAAGAAGAATAAAAAAACAGGCCCCGAAAGTGTATCCTCCGGGGCCTGCTTTATCTGTATGGTTTTTACGCCGGTTAGTATGCTGTTGAGGGATCAGAGTTTCAATTCCGGCCATCCTTCTCTGTAATCGAGTTTCACATATTGGTTGGCAGGTTCGAAATTGGTTACTCTTCTGTTTTTACCATCCCATTGCAGGGTAATGCCTCTTCCCGGGTATTTTATTTTCCCTTCCACTTCTTCCCTGTAGTTAAAGCTTCGGATGGCCAGGTTACCCATAAGGATACTCTGAGTGAGCGGAACGGCATAACCTACAAAAGGCGAATCTACTTCCTGTTGCCCGTGACCGGCGATACAGGCATCGATCCATTGTTTGTAGTGGCCGTTGGCCTGTCCCGGGATACGCTTGTATTTTTGCGGAACATTAATACCTTCGTTACGGCTTGTAGGCAATAAGCGGGCATCGTCTCCGTAAACCCCACACATCATTTTTCCTTTGGTCCCTTCGAAAATAACCCCGTTACCGAGGTCGTTGCGTCCTCCCATGATTTCATTGGGGCCCAGTTCTTCGGGGCGTTCGGGCTGAATACCTCCGTCCATCCAGTTCAGTTTGATCTCTTCACCTTTTTTTCCTTCGTATTTGAAGTGAACGGAAGAAGAGAGTGGTGCGCTGTCCGGGAAATAGCCTGCCTTGAAGTTGTCTACATAAGGCGTACTTACGCTACAGTTTACTTCGGTTGGAAATCCGAGATCGAGGACTTTGAATACCGGGCCGACGATATGACATGCCATGTCTCCGAGTGCACCGGTACCGTAATCCCACCAGCCACGCCAGTTGAACGGTACAACCATATCCTGGTAATCACGGTAAGGAGCGGTTCCCAACCACAGGTCCCAGTCCAGTCCTGCCGGAACCGGAGGATTTCCTTCGGGCCATTTAATACCCTGAGGCCATACCGGTCTGTTTGTCCAGCAATTTACCGTATGTACTTCCCCGATGAGTCCGGCTTCGTACCATTCTTTCATGGTACGGATACCATCGTTAGAAGATCCCTGATCTCCCATCTGGGTAACTACTTTGTATTTTTTGCAGCTTCTCCCATCATGTAAGCTTCATGAATGTCGTGGGTAAGCGGCTTCTGGACGTACACGTGTTTTCCCATTTTCATAGCATGGAAAGCTATGATAGCGTGCGTATGATCCGGAGTTCCTACCGAAACGGCATCAAAGTGTTTACTTTCCTTATCATAAAGCTCTCTCCAGTCCTTATAATATTTGGCTTTCGGAAACAGTTCCCTGTTTTGTTTGGCCTGGCGATCATCCACATCACAGAGAAATGCTATTTCTGCATTTCCTGCTTCGGCAAACTTGCGGATATCATCCCCGCCTTTACCCCCGGCACCGACACCGGCAATAAGTAATTTGTCACTCGGAGCAACAAAGCCCGGGCCTCCCAATACATGCCGGGGAACGATGTAGAACCCGGCAGCGGCGACAGAAGCACTTTTTATAAAATTTCTCCTGGAATTTGAAGGGTTGGATTGGCCTTTGCCATTCTTTTCTTCCATAATAAAAACAGTTTTTGTTATTTGGGTTAAAACTTTATTTGCTGATCATAATGTGGGTCTGCCTGGCCGGATATGTAAACCCGGTTGTCGGCAATATACTGCGGGCTTTCCCCGAAGCCCAAATGTCATTGGTGTCTTCATTAACCCCCGGCCTTCCTCTGATCCGTCTGTTTATTCTGTATACGGAGGCCTGGCAGGGACATCTCTTTAAAACCTGTAATCAATGTTGCGGTATTTTCTCAACATGGTCCGGTACGATGCGAATACGTATTTAAATTCCGGCTTAAATTACAAATAGTTTTAAATTTATCACTGTTTTTTATAAAATTTAATATTTTGAAATACCGTAATTTTTCAAATTAATGTTGTGGAGCACAATCCGAAAAATTTGGTGTGAGAATATAAGAAATTGCATGTTTCCGATCGTGTCAGGATATGTGCAAATCGTCTCGTTTTTCCGGGGAAATATCAATTTGAATCGTTTCAGGGAAAATATGATATGCAGTGGGGAGATACCATAAGCCTCCTCCCTGTATTTTAGGCATGTCATAAAAATCGTGGAAAAGGAGGTATTACCGGGACTGTTCGGGGAGATCTTCACACATTTATCAATATGAATTATTTAACTCTAAAACCTTTTTTATCATGCAAAACAAAAGAAGTATGCGCTACATACTATTTTTGGTCCTGTGTTTAGCGGGACACTTGTCTTATGCCCAATGGAAGCCTGCCGGAAACAAGATCAAAACCAAATGGGCGGAAAGCATCGACCCCGATCGCGTCCTCCATGAATATCCACGTCCTATTATGAAACGCGATAGCTGGAAAAACCTAAATGGTCTCTGGGATTACAGCATTACTTCCCGCGAAAGTGGTAAACCCGAAGGGAGCCAGGGAAAAATACTGGTTCCTTTTGCTGTAGAATCCAGTCTTTCCGGAGTGATGAAAGAAGTCGGCCCGGAGCAGGTTCTTTGGTATCACCGTACTTTCAGTGTTCCGGCGGAATGGAATGGAAAACGTGTTAAGCTTCATTTTGGTGCCGTAGACTGGCAGGCGGATATCTGGCTTAACGACATTAAAATAACTTCCCATACCGGTGGATTCGAACCTTTTTCTGTAGATATTACCCCGTTTCTCAGTGAGTCAGGCGATCAGAAACTGACAGTGCGGGTCTGGGACCCGTCGGATCAGGGAAACCAGCCGCGCGGAAAACAGGTGAAGAAACCCGAAGGTATCTGGTATACACCGGTTACCGGGATCTGGCAGACCGTCTGGCTCGAACCCGTATCGGAAAAACACGTGAACAACCTGAGAATAGTACCGGATATCGACAGAAATACCGTGAAGTTTACGGCTGATGTGGCAGGAGCCGAGTACGGTGATATTATAGAAGTCACTGTTTTTGACGGACAGAAAGAAGTAACTACCGTAAAGGCAGTTGCTGATGCCGGGTTTGAAATAACTCTCGATCAGCCTAAATTATGGTCGCCGGAATCCCCCTTTCTTTACAGAACGACAATAAAACTTCTCGATCAGGGAAAGGCGGTTGCCGATAGTTTCAAAAGCTATTTTGCCATGCGGAAGATCGCTGTGAAAAGGGATGAGAACGGCGTGGTAAGAATGCAGCTGAACAATAAGAATTATTTTCACTTTGGTCCCCTCGACCAGGGATGGTGGCCTGACGGATTGTACACAGCTCCATCGGACGAAGCGTTGAAGTACGATATTGTGAAGACCAAGGAAATGGGATACAACATGATCCGTAAACATGTCAAAGTAGAACCTGCACGATGGTACACCCATTGCGATGAGATCGGGATGCTGGTCTGGCAGGATATGCCTAATGGCGATATACAGAAAGAATGGCAGATGCGCACGTATTTCGAAGGAAACGAGTATCGCCGTTCGGCGAGCTCCGAAGCCATTTACCGCAAAGAGTGGAAAGGGATCATGGATTACCTCTATTCCTACCCGAGCATAGTGGTATGGGTGCCTTTTAATGAAGCCTGGGGACAATTCAAAACCGAAGAGATCACCGAATGGACCAAGGAATACGATCCGAGTCGCCTGGTGAATTCCGCCAGTGGAGGAAATCACTTCTGTACCGGTGATATTCTCGATCTGCATAGCTATCCGCAACCCGATCTCTTCCTGTACGATGCCAACAGAGTAACCGTGCTGGGTGAATACGGCGGTATAGGGCTGCCTATGAAAGGTCATTTATGGAAACCCGACAACAACTGGGGATACGTACAATTTAAAAACAGTAAGGAAGTTACGGACGAATATGTGAAATTCGCGGAAAAACTGAAAAAACTCGTGCCTTCCGGGTTCTCAGGAGCTGTATATACCCAGACGACCGATGTCGAAGGAGAGGTAAACGGATTGATGACCTATGACCGAAAGGAAGATAAGGTAGATGTAAAACGGGTGCGCCAGATCAACCAGGAAGTCATCAACAGCCTGTAAATAGATCTGCAATATTACGGCCGGAAATGTTTCACCGGTAATAAAGCGGAAAAGAATGGGAAAGTCCCTTTCTTTTCCGCTTTTTTTATGGATGATTGAAAGTGTCTCCCTAAACCTGAAATTCATATAATGTCTATTTCCTAATATTTGAATGTGATATTTAAGGATAATTCAAAAAAAATATTTATTAGTTCTTGTATTATTAAAAATAATGTGTACATTTGGTCAACCAAATTGGTTAACCAGATTGGTTGACCACATTACTTAGTCGAATATGCTGGATTTAAAAAGAGAGAATTTAACAGACACGCAGGAAGCGTTTATGACCGATGAGGAGCTTATTATCAACAAGGTAAAAGACCTGATCACTTCGCGGCAGCTCGAACCGGGAGATCGGTTACCTTCGGAGCGTAAGCTGTCGGAAAAATTTAACGTTAGCCGCAGCCAGGTACGGTCGGCCATACAGAAGCTGGAGTTTTACGGTTTGCTGAAAACATTACCGAAAAGTGGTACCGTAGTTTCCAACCTCGGGGTCACGGCGCTGAACGGGATGATGCGCGATATACTGAAATTGCAGCGACCCGATTTTAAATCGCTGGTAGAAACGCGGATCATGCTTGAAAAAAATGCGGTCTGGCTGGCAGCGCAACGCAGGAGCGACGAAGATCTCCGGCACATGGAGGAAGCTTTGAAAGCTTTTGAGAACAAGTTGCTCACCGGGGAGAGTGCCGTAGAAGAAGATATGATGTTCCACCTGAAACTGGTGGAAGCCAGTAATAACAGTGTGATGCACTCCTTGGTGCTCATTATTGTTCCGGAGATTATTACCTACTTTATGAGCAATAAAATATGTAGCCATGTAGAAGCCCGGAAATTGATCAGGGAACACCAGGAGATCTTCGATGCCATACAGGCCCAGGATGCTGAAGGAGCCGAAAAAGCGATCGATCTCCATTTTGCGGACCTGAAAAATTATTGTTACAGTTAACCCCGAAAAGAACAGTGAGTATGAAGTAAAAAATAAAAAAGGATGAGCTGCCTACTCATCCTTTTAAAAAAAACTTCTTGTGTCAGAAGAATAATAATAGTGCTGATATTAAGTACTACTACCATTTGCAAAATTAAGGAAAAGATTATTTTAACAAAATGATCTGCTTCATAATTATCTGTTTTGCAATGGAAATGTGCTTAATAGGCAGTAAGCCAGAACCATTCAAAACCAAACTAAATTATGAAAGCCAGATTTTGTATGCTCCTCTTTTTTGTGAGTATAAACTTCCTGTACGCACAGGATTCCTTTACACTTACCGGCAAAGTAATCTCTGCTACAGACGGACTCCCTGTTATTGGCGCCAATATTATTGTCGTGAATGCTTCGAGGGGAACGACCTCCGATTTCGACGGAAATTTTTCATTATCAGTTTCCGAAAAAGATGTGCTCACCATATCTTATGTGGGCTATGTCTCCGAAAATATTATCGTTACCGATCAGCGTTCGGTGACCGTCAGTCTCCGTGAAGATACCGCCCAGCTCGATGAGGTCGTGGTTATTGCCTATGGGACGCAGAAAAAATCGAGTCTCACCGGTGCGGTAGCCAGTCTCGAAAACAAGAACCTCGACGAGCTGCCTTACAGCAGGGTCGACCAGTCGTTACAGGGAAAAATTGCGGGGGTACAGATCCAGAATGTATCATCTGAAGTAGGGACTGCTCCGCAGATCAATATTCGTGGACTGAGTTCTATAAGTGCCAATACGTCTCCGTTGATTGTCGTAGATGGTTTTCCTATTGCGGATGCCCTGGAGTTTATCAATCCCAGCACCATAAAATCCATAGAAGTACTTAAGGATGCCAGTTCTACGGCCCTTTATGGTTCCAGGGGAGCTAACGGGGTTATCCTGATCACGACGAAGAACGGGAGCCTGCAGCCACGCTATGTTTTCAAAACGTTCACCGGGTTCAAGAAGGCTTACGAACAGATCGATGTGCTGGATGCTTACCAGTACACCGATATGCTGCTGAGAGAAAGACAATTGGTGGAAGACTACAATGCCGCGCAAAACGGAACAACGCCGTCCGTACTGACACATTCCGACAGGGAAATGGCACAAAGGATTATCGCAGACCGTACCGGGGGAACCGACTGGGCTGCGGAATCCCAGCGCGGAGTAGCACATATCAAAAATTACCAGTTTGACGTTTCCGGGGGAAACAGTAACACCCGTTACTATATTTCCACGCAATGGATAGAAGATGAAGGACTGCTGAAAGATAATTTCAATAACCGGTTCAACCTGCAGGGAAGGCTGAGTACCAAACTTTCGGACGACCTGGAGATCGGAGTGAATTTCCGGCCCTCTTATTCCCGTATGAGACGGTCTACCGTACCGTTTTCCGATTTTTCGAGGGCATTGCAATGGGGACCTGTGCGGCATAACGACTTCACCGCCGAACTTACCGGTCAGCCGCTGGGATCTTATGCACATCCGCGCCATTTCAACAATACGACCTATAACTATACAGATGAAAACGGGGAGGAACGGACGTTTACCGTGCCGTCACTCTGGGGGTCCAGTAACAACAATCCGATGGCCCGTATGGAAAACGAGGAGCGGATGCAATACGATTACAGGATGGTTGCCGATGGTTTTACCAACTGGAATATTACGGACGATCTGAAATACCGGGGTTCCGTAGGATTTTATTTCCAGTACCGCGATTACGAACTGTTCCGGAAGTCTATTGCCAACAGGACAGGGCAATCTCTTGGACTCAATACGACCTATATGCGAAACAGGGTGATCACCGAACACACCTTAAATTATAAGAAGAAACTGGGTGATCATCGCCTGGATGCATTGCTGGGAACAACGTACGAATATACCGGGATAAAGCGAACAGGGATCAGCGGAACCCAGTTCCCGACCGATCTTATCGAAACCATTAATGCCGCTACGGTCATCGATGCCGATGACACCTATACCAACAAAGAAGAAATAGGACTCGTCTCCTTTCTGGCCCGGATGAATTACGAATACAAAGGGAAGTACCTGGCATCCGTGGCGGCACGCTATGACGGCTCCTCCCTTTTTGGACCGGAAAACAAATACGGTTTTTTCCCCTCCGCTTCCGTCGGCTGGAACCTGCATAAAGAAACATTCTGGAAAGATAATGTCCGGTTTATTAACGAATTCAAGATCAGGTCCAGTTTTGGTATGACAGGAAATAACAATATCGAAAATTATGCCTTTGCCAATTTGCTCTATCCTGCCAATTATTCGTTGGGTGAAAGTGGCGGATCGGTGACTTCGGGGCTTGGCGAGACCTACCCTACATTGGGAAACCGGGCTATCAGCTGGGAACAGACCTACCAGTATGATACCGGTCTGGATATCAGTTTTTTCAAGAATAAATTGACCCTGACAGGAGATTATTATTACTCGATCACCGATAAACTTCTTTTGCAACAGAATGTGTCTTTTATCACTGGTCGTGATAATTACTGGAATAATGTGGGAAAAATTCAGAATCAGGGATTCGAACTGGCTCTGGCAGCTAACCTCGGGTCGGATAACTTTTCGTGGAATGGAAATGTCAATTTTTCTGCAAACCGCAACAAGCTTATTTCTCTTGGAGGAGAAGAGCAGTTTATCAACCAGGGCGAACGCAATGAGCAGTATATTTCCCGGGTAGGAGAAGAGGCTATACAGTTTTACGGGTACAAGATGACCGGGATATGGCAGAATGCCGAAGAACTGGCTACACTCCCGAGCTCGTCCGAAGATGCAGTAGGAGGGATCCGTGTGGCGGATATCAACGGTGATGGCGTGATCACTGCCGAAGACCGCACCACGTTGGGAAGCCCGTTCCCCGATTTTACCTGGGGTTTCAGCAATACCTTTACATTCAAGGGGTTCGATCTGTACTTTCTTCTTCAGGGATCTCACGGGGCCGAAGTGTTCTACGGGGATGGATTTTATACCGAACCCAGGTATCTGCATCGGAATTTTGTAGAAGGACGTTGGTTTAACGAGAATTTTGCGGCGACCAAACCCCGTGAAAAACTGGGAAGAGACTGGATACTTACCGATTATCTTATCCAGGATGCCTCATACATCTCCCTTCGCGAGGTTATTCTCGGATATTCCCTGCCGCAGTCGGTAGTAAATAAGATCCGGCTGGATAAGGTGAGGTTCTTTGTTTCGGGGCAGAACCTTTTATATCTCATGGCAGACGATTTCTTCGGAATTAATCCGGAGGCCATGTCTACGAGCGGGGTGTATAATTCACCCCTTATATCGGGGTATCAGCGGGGAGCTTTTCCCGTGCAAAGACAGATCACACTGGGACTGGATATTAATTTTTAAAAACAAGGGACATGAAAAGAAACAGCATTTATACCCGTATGGTCAGCCTGATCAGCCTTTCGGCAGCTTTCTGGTTTATTTCCTGCGACAAAGAACTGGACCTGAATCCGATATCCGAGATCAGTGCCGACGAATTTTATAAAGATGCCGAAGAGATCAATCTTGCTGTTGTAGGAATTTACAATGGCATGTATGACGTTCTCGATAAGGAGTGGATTGTTACCGAGCTTCGTTCGGACAATACGTATATGAGCCCCAGAAACAGCGAAACTGCCAATGTGCCCTTCCGGCAGGTCGATCGTTTTGTGCTCACCTCACAGAATATTCACGTGGAAGATTACTGGAGGGCCTGCTACCGGGTCATCTCCCTGGCTAATAATGTCATTAACCAGATCGATGTGGTAGATGACCCCGGACTTGCGGCACATTACGAGGCAGAAGCCCGTTTTTTCCGGGCACATATGTATTTCAATCTCGTACGGCTTTGGGGTGGTGTTTTTATCGTAGATCACCCGGTGTCCGGTGCCGAGGCCAAAACAATGGACAGGAGTACCCCGCAGGAAGTTTATGACTTTCTGCTGGAAGACCTGCGCTTTGCAGCCGAGAACCTGCCGGCTACTGCCACCGGTGCTGCATTGGGAAGACTCACCGCATGGGCGGCCAAAACGGAGCTTGGAAAAGCGCTGCTCACCCTCGGGGGAACGGCAAATATCAACAGTGCCATTACCGAACTGTCCGATGTGGTATATAACAGCCCGTTTTCATATCTCGATGATTATGCCCTGGTATTCGATACATCCAACGAATACAATAATGAGATCCTGTATGCCGTAAGGTACCAGACGGGAAGCGTAGGGCTGGGTGCGCCCTTTGCCAACTATTTTGCCCCGATGCAAAGCGACGATTTTGTAGTACGCGGTAACGGGGACGAACTCAATGTTCCGGCAACGAGTATGTCGGAATCCTATATGGCAGGGGATGAGCGCAAAGCAGTGTCAATGGCCGATACCTGGATAGGATATAATGGCATCGTAAACCAGAGCAAACACATCACGAAGTACAATTCGGAGTTTGCTACGGTAGATGATGCGGGCAACGACTGGCCGGTCATCCGTTTTACCGATGCGATGCTCCTGCTTGCCGAAGCCATTAACGAGATCAGCGGTCCGACGCCAGAAGCCGTGGAATTGCTCAACAAAGTTCATGAACGTGCCGGATTGGTCGCATATGAAGACAGTGAAGTGGGAAGTTATTTCGATTTTAAACTTACTCTTGAAACAGAGCGGAAACTGGAGTTTGCTTTTGAGAATCAAAGATGGTTCGACCTGCTGCGTACCGGGAGAGCCGTGACCGTGATGAATACCCATTTCGCAACCGAAGATCAGTATAACGATCCGGACAGACCGCAGTTCAATACCAATCCTATAGAAGAATACCAGCTCCTACTGCCTATTCCGCAGTACGAAATAGACCTGAATCCTTCCATAGCCCAAAATATCGGATACTGATATGAAACATATATACCTGTGCCTTTGGTGTGCACTGCTGGTTCAGTGTCTGCACGCACAACATCATATCGTAAGTACGGCTGAAGCACTGAACAAGGCCTTGAAAGAAGCCACTCCCGGAGATACGGTAGTCATGGCCGACAAGGTATGGACCGACACGGAAATCCGGTTTTATGCGGAAGGAGCCCCAGGCAAACATATCGTCCTGAAAGCAGAGACTCCCGGAGGTGTAATCCTCAACGGAACATCAAGGCTTATTATGGCCGGGAAATACCTTCATACGGAGGGACTATGGTTCCGGGAAGGAAATACGGAGGGGAAGCCCGTAATTACCTTCCGGAAAAATAAAGAGGAGCCCGCTTTTTATTCCAGGGTGACCAATTGTGCCGTAACAGATTATAATCCCGACGATCGCTCCCTGCAGTATCAGTGGGTCGAACTCTGGGGACAGCATAACCGGGTGGATCACTGTACGTTTTCCGGTAAGACCAATCAGGGACCGGTGCTCATTGTAGGACTGAAAGACAATAAGATAAATCTGGAAAATCACCATCGTATCGATAATAATCTGTTTGGTCATCGCCCGCCTCTCGGGGCTAATGGCGGAGAAACGATACGAGTCGGAACAAGCCATACCTCTCTGGAATCTTCCCGGACGGTAGTGGAAGAAAACCTGTTTGAACGTTGCAACGGGGAGGTGGAGATCATTTCCAACAAGTCCTGTGACAATATGTATCGCAATAATCTCTTTATCGAGAGTGAGGGGGGGCTGGTATTGCGACATGGCAACCGTTGCCTTGTGGAAGGGAATATCTTTCTCGGAAACCGTAAACCCCATACCGGAGGGATCCGGGTCATTAACGAAGGGCATATCGTACAGAATAACCTGCTTGCCGGGCTGACGGGAGATGGTTTCCGCTCACCGCTCGTCATTATGAACGGTGTGCCCGACGGACCGCTGAACCGATATAACCAGGTGAAGGATGTTACGATACAGCATAACACCTTTATAAACTGCGCTCCGCTGGAATTAGGTGCGGGAAGTGACGAAGAGCGCACATCGACCCCGATAAATACGGTTTTTGCCAATAACCTGTTTTATACCGAAAACAGTGAAAATATATTTCGTGTACTCGACGATATATCCGGAATATGCTTTTCCGGGAACAAAGTCCAGGGGCCTGCTGAAATATCCGTAAAAGGGGTAGACCCTGTGGAATTATCATGGAAAAACCTTGAAGTATACCCCATTCCGTTAAGCGATTCGCTGTTGACGGCAGAACCTTCTGCACGGCCTGTACGAACAGATATTACCGGAACGGTTCGCACCCGAACCCGGGCAGGAGCCGTGATCCCGGGTAACGAAAAAGTTCCTTTGGCTTTGCGGATACGTCCGGGAGTGACCTGGATGCCCGAAAAAAAGCCGGATACGCCGGACGCAGAAGTTCCGGAAGCGTTAAAAGTCGTGAAGGTCGCACCCGGACGAAATACGCTGGAAAAAGCGGTTAAAAAAGCGGGAGATCATACCGTATTGCAACTGGAAAAAGGAATTTACGAGATAGATAAGGGCATGGCGGTAACGGACAAAATCACGATCAGGGGTACAGGCAGTTCCGAAACGGTCATACGACCGGCAAAAGGAAGTGCGCCCGATTATTTCTTTCGCGTAGCACACGGAAAAGCATTGACTCTAAAGGGTGTAGCACTCGATGCGGGAAAGGAAGCGCCTGTGAAATACGGGATTATCTCCCCGACAGTACCCGGATCGCTGGCCTATCGCCTGATCATTGATGACGTTTACTTTCATGGTTTTACCCAAAAAACAGGTGCCATATTCAAAGCCTATAAAGGCACGTTTGCCGATACGATACGCATTACAAACAGTCGCCTGGAAAACAGTCAACGGGGGCTCAACCTGAGTTATGAAAAAGATGATAAAGGCAAATATAACGCAGCGGTTATTGCTATAAGAAATACACTGTTCAAAAATCTCGGACAATTTGCGATCTACTATTATCGCGGTGGAAACGATGAGTCTACCGTAGGCGGACAGCTGGACATAGATCATTGTGTGTTTTACAACGTGGATAATCATGAAAAAGGCAGGATGCTGCGCACCAGGGGAATCGTTTATGTAAACCTGTCCAATTCCGTTATTGCCGGGAGTCCGGACATCAGGCATCCCGCAGTATTACAGGGACCCAAAAACAGGATGACCAACATGCTGATATACAAGTCCGGAACCGTTAAACTTACGGGGGGAGCGGTGTCGGGAACAATCCTTCACAGTGATCCCTTATGGAAAGACACCCTCAATTTCGATCCCGGAGAAGGATCCCCTCTGAAAAATGCGGGAACTGATAAAACCGATATAGGACTGCTCGGAAATAAAGATCTCAGGTAACATCATGAAAAGAACAGTCCGGAATTTATACAAAAAAGAGAAAACTAACTAAAACACCAATAGTTATGAAACTACAATCAAAGACCTTTATCAGGATGTGCTACGCATTTGCTGTCCTGATCTGTCTGGCGGCATGTGATGCCGATACGGAAGTAGACCAGACCGTGGATGAGATACTTTCTGCACAACCTGCCATAACTTCTTTCAGTCCTGCTTCCGCAGATATCCGATCCAGGGTTATCGTTAAGGGGACATACCTGAACTTTGCAGGAAAAGCGTATATCGGCGATACCGAATGTCAGATCACCCAACGGGTAAACGGGGAAACGCTGGAGATCGAAGTAGCTCCGGAAGCAAAGACCGGGACATTGAGAATTACGACTTCGGCGGGAAAAGAAGCTATGTCCACAGAAACACTAACTGTCACCTATCCGGAACCTCAGGTACGTTCGGCATTTCCACAGGGAGGTATGGTCAATGAAAATATAGTTATCGAAGGAACCGATCTTCAGACGGTAAACCGTATTACTTTCGGCGATACGGAAGCAATCATCCAGTTCAGGGAAGCACAGGCCCTTGTCGTTTCCATACCTAATAACGAAGGTACGGGCCTGCCCGTAAACATGTATTACAATACGGCTTCCGGAGAGACTGCCTTATCACTTAGCCAAGACTTTGTCATTACCATCCCTACACCGGTTATCGACAACTGGCCGCAATTGATGAGCAGGGACAATGAAGTGTTTATAACCGGTGAAGATCTCAATCTCATTACCGGGATCAGCATAGGGGGAGAGGATGTTACGATCAATACCTCTTCTGCAACATCACTGAGTTTTAACGTTCCGGTCGGGGTGTCTACAGGATACCGGGATATTACCGTGAACTACGGTACCGACAAACAGATCGTAGAAGAAGGGATTCCGTATATCAACGGACAATACGAAAAATATATAGAGTTCGACAGCGATCCCGAAACCGTTTTTGTTATCGATCAGAGCAAAGATCCGGGGGCTGTACAGCAACTCAACGGCAATGTGGAGCAACCTCCCTTCCCGGGAACATCGTATTACAATTTACAGATGAACACCGGTACGGGAAGTACGATAGCCCGTATGAGATTACATAACGAAACAGCCAACGATACCTGGCAGCAGATCCTCGATGCCGGTAATTACGGCGATAATCCTGTACTGCACTTCTGGATGAATACCGAAGATACGTCTCCGATCCTCAAATTGTATATCGGCGGTACGTCTAACGCCAACCGCAGGGAATTGTCCGGAGATCATACCCATACAGGCGGCTCCTGGAAGCTGTTTGCCGTAAGGCTGAAAGACTTTATTCCGGGACTTACCTCGGTAGGCTCGGCCTTCGAAGTACGGTTCAATACGGGATCAGGGGCAGCAGTTTTCCCGGTAATCGTCAATATGGACTGGATTATTGTCACGGATAAGGTACTCACTGAGTTCGGGGCCGAAGATGTCACCGATCAGTTCAAACCTGCCGGATAACCCTAAAATGATTTGAAAAATACCATGATGCAATTTGTAAATTTTACAGTAGCGCTGTTCACAGCTTTTACCATGCAAGCGAGATCGGCACAACAGGAACTTCCTGTACTTATTTTGTCTGCCGATGCCGCCCGGGACATCAAAAGTGAAAAAAGTACCGATGCCCTTTTGGAATCATCATTTCAGTATTCCCGAAGAAAAGCCGATGAGGCTCTAAAGCATCCGGTAACCGTGCCGCTTCCGGAAGATGCCGGCGGGGGATACACTCATGAAAAGCACAAGAGGAATTACGCAGATATGTATCATGCAGCTTTGCTTTTTTCCATTACGGGAGATAAAGCGTATTCCGGGTTTGTCGGTGAGATGTTGCTGGCTTATGCACGCCTGTATCCGAAGTTGCCGTTACACCCCATGCGCAAGGAAAATCACCCGGCCGGAAAACTGTTCTGGCAGGGGCTCAATGAAGCCGTATGGTTGTTTTACAGCATCCAGGCTTACGATCTCGTAAAACATGAGATCAGGAGAAAAGACCGGGATCGGATAGAAAAAGAACTCTTTCGGAATATGGTCCGTTTTATCAGTGTGGATTCGTACGAAACCTTTAACAAAATTCACAATCACGGTACCTGGGCAGTAGCTGCGGTAGGGATGACCGGCTATGTACTGGGCGACAAGGATATGGTGGAAAGGGCTGTCAAAGGAAGTGAAAAGGACGGGAAAACAGGTTTTCTCAAGCAGCTGGACGAACTTTTTTCACCGGACGGTTATTATTCGGAAGGCCCTTATTAGTAGCGTTATGCAATACTCCCCTTTATGGTGTTTGCCGAGGCCATAGCACAGAACCAGCCGGAACTCGGCATATTCGAATACAGGGATAATCTCCTGCACAAAGCCGTAACAACGCTGTTACAGCTGACCAATCAGAGTAATGAGTTTTATCCGATTAACGATGCCATAAAAGATAAGACCTATTTCAGTGAAGAACTCATCTTTGCAACAAACATTGCCTATGAAAGGTATAAGGATGCCGATCTTTTACCGGTGATCCGGCAGACGGGCAGGGTAAGTCTTACCAATGCAGGGCTTATCACCGCAAGAGCAGTATCCCGTACGGAGGGAGAGACCTACAACCGTATTCCGATGCTCATCAAGGACGGTTCGCGGGGTGATCAGGGCGGGGTTGCCCTGTTACGAATGCCCAATGCTTCCGGGACTCGGCTGGACGCCTTATTCAAATTTGCCTCGCAGGGTATGGGGCACGGTCATTTCGACAGGCTGGGGATACTGTTGTATGACGGTGACAACGAAGTACTTTCCGATTACGGTGCTGCACGGTTTCTCAATGTAGAAGCTAAAGACGGGGGACGTTACCTGAAAGAAAACAAGAGCTACGCCAAACAAAGTATAGCACACAATACCCTGGTTGCCGACGAAACATCGCATTATCAGGGTAAAGTAAGCGAAGGATCCAAAAATGCCCCCGAGCTCCTCTTTTCCGATTTCCGGGAGGATATCCTGATCGTATCGGCACGGGAGAATAATGCTTATAAGGATGTGAATATGACCAGAACCGTAGCCATGATCGCTATGGAAGAAGCACCCGACTACCCCTTCCTGCTGGATATTTTCGAGGCAGACTCCGATACTCCCCATCAGTACGATCTCAATTTTCGTTACCCCGGACAGCTGATGCAGACCAGTTTTCCCTACCAGCGGGATCAAACCCTTTCTGCGATGGGAAAAAACAACGGGTATCAGCACCTGTTTAAGATGGCTTCCGGAAAACCGGGGAAGGGGCAGGCTACCTTTACCTGGCTGGAAGGAAAAAAGTTTTATTCCATTACCACGCTTACCGATGAGGATACCGAACTGTTTTTTACTCAGACAGGAGCGCACGATCCTCATTTTAACCTGAGGACCGAGAAGAGTTATCTGATCAGGCAATCCGGTACCAAAACACACGTTTTCGTGAGCCTTATAGAACCTCACGGAAGTTTTGACCCCCAATTGGAAACAGTACAGAATCCGGATTCTGAAGTAGAAGATCTCAGGCTTGTTCTTGAGGATGAGGATTACCTTGTCGTGAGTTTCCGTTTCCGGAACCGCCCCGCATACCTAATGGCTTTGTGCAGAGGAGAAACCGATGAAGACGGCTTACACAAATTACAGATCGGGGAACAGACCCTGAGCTGGAAAGGCGCATACCTATTAACCCGAAAAAAATAAAATCTATGAAAAACCAGAAAATTATCAGTGATGTTTTTTTTGAAACCGATCATAAAGAATGGGAACAGGCAGGAGAAGGAATATCCCGCCAGTTTGTAGGATACGACACCCAGATTATGATGGTTAAAGTAAAATTTGAAACCGGTGCCATCGGATATGAGCATCAGCATTTTCATGCCAGACCACGTATGTGGCTTCCGGAAAATTCCGGGTGACCATAGATGGAGAAGACAAAGTGCTGTCTGGCGGAGACGGATTTTATATCCCGCCCAATGTCATGCATGGTGCGGTGTGCCTGGAAGCCGGAGTGCTTATCGATGTTTTCAGCCCGGTACGGGAAGATTTCCTGGATATTAACTTTTTAAAGAAATAAGTTTTGAAGATCAAGGGACTGCGATGGTGGATTATAGGACTTATCGGTCTGGCCACCATCATCAATTATATAGACCGTTCGGCTTTGTCCATTATGTGGCCGGCCATGGGAAAAGAACTGGGAATGGACGATTCGGATTATGCCCTTGTCCTGAATCTCTTCATGATAGCCTATGCCGTCGGGCAATCGGTCTCGGGCAAGATGTTCGATAAGATCGGTACACGGATGGGATACGTGATCGTTATAGCTGTGTGGTCATTGTCTTCGCTCTTTCACTTTGCCGTTCGGGGTTATATTCTCTCGGGCTGGTCAGGGTGCTGCTCGGTATCTCGGAAGCGGGGAACTGGCCCGGTGCCGTAAAGAGTAATGCCGAGTGGTTTCCGGTAAAAGAGCGGGCGGTAGCCCAGGGTATTTTCAATGCCGGGGCTTCTCTCGGGTCGGTCATAGCACCACCTCTGATTGCACTGCTATACGTCGGTTTCGGATGGAAGGTGACCTTTGTCCTGATCGGGTTAATGGGATTACTCTGGATTGTTCCGTGGCTGATAATCTATAAGAAACTTCCCGGAGCACACCCATGGATTACCGAAGAAGAACGTGCCCATATCCGTGAAGGAATCATCGAAACGCCCGGTGATGCATCGGCAAATGAAGAAGTGCTTTCTCTGAGACAGCTATTATCACACCGGGCATCCTGGAGTGTTATCGTATCCCGTTTTTTCCTGGAGCCTATATGGTGGTTGTTTGTAGGATGGATGCCTATTTACCTGCAGAATACCTACGGTTTTGACGTTAAACAGATCGGATTATTCGCATGGGTACCCTATGTGGGGGCAGCGTTGGGAAGTATAGCCGGCGGATGGTATGCCGGACGATTGATCACCCGTAAAAACTCGGTAGATATCGGCAGGAAAAGAACGATCAACATCGCCGGGATCATTATGTTTTCCGGCTGCTGGCTACCATTTTTCTGGCAGATACCCCGGTGAAATTCGTGGGGATTGTCGCCCTGGTCCTCTTCGGATTCCAGTTCGGGATCAGTAACATCCAAACCCTGCCCAGCGACCTGTTCGGTGGAAAATCGGTCGGGACACTGGCCGGTTTCGGGGGAATGTCCGGAGTACTTTCGGTGATCATTATGAATTTTCTGATCCCCGTGATCACGCGGGAATCTTACATTCCGGCCTTTATTATCATTGCCGTTTTTGTCCCGTTGGGCATCCTGGCAGTGCACGTTTTTTGTAAAAAGATAAAACCAGTAACCATACGTAAATAACTAAAAAAAACAATATGAAATTACAAGGAAAAATCGCGGTAGTCACCGGTGGAGCGAGAGACATAGGAAGAGCAGTCTCGGTAAAACTGGCTAAAGAAGGAGCTAAGGTTGTTGTTAACTATTTTGAGAACGAAGCGGATGCCGAAGCTACCGTCCGGGAGGTCGTAGAGGCCGGCGGAGAAGCCATTGCCGTTTATGGTGATATGACCAGGCAGGAAGACATCGACCGTATGGTCGGCCGTACCCGTGAGGCATTTGGCGATCGTGTGGATATCCTGGTCAATGTTGCCGGAGGTTTGTTTGCACGTAAGACCATCGAAGAAATGGACGAGGCATTTTTTGATCTTCTGATGGATGTTAACCTCAAAACGGTTTTTCTGGTCACCAAGGCCTTTAAGCCAATGATGCAGGAGGGAGCCTCGATCGTGAATTTTGCTTCCCAGGCCGCGAGGGACGGGGGTGGCCCTGGCGCGAGTATTTACGCTACGTCCAAAGGTGCGGTAATGACCTATACAAGAGCACTGGCCAAAGAATTCGGTCCGCAGGGGATCCGGGTCAATGCCCTTTGTCCGGGAATGATCGCCACAAAATTCCACGATGATTTTACCAAAGATGAGGTGCGGACCAAAGTAGCCGGGGGAACACCGCTCCGAAGAGAAGGAAGAGCTTCCGAAGTGGCAGATCTCGTTGCGTACCTGGCCTCATCCGAATCGTCATTCCTTACCGGGAATAATATAGATATTAACGGCGGACTCGCTTTCAGTTAGGGAACGTATAAAACACAATGCCCATGATAGCGGGAAGAAAACACAGGGTGGTTACCTTCGGCGAACTGTTGATGCGACTCTCGCCACCGGATTACAATTGTTTTGTACAGGCACAACAGGCCGGTATTTTCTATGGGGGCACAGAGGCCAATGTGGCCGTAGCTCTTGCCTGTATGGGGTGCGAAACCTCCCATGTTACGGCACTTCCCGATGATTTTACCGGGGACGCTGCCCGGGGACACCTCAACAGGTATGGGGTAGACACTTCGTTTGTGATCCGCAATGCGGCCCCTTTGGGGATTTATTTCCTGGAGCAGGGGATTGTACACCGGCCCGGAAGAATTGTCTACAACCGTGATCATTCTGCTTTTTCCGCTATAGTTCCGGAGGTATTCGACTGGGAGCAAATCCTGGCCGGTACCTCCTGGTTTCACTGGACGGGGATTACCCCGGCCATATCTCCGGGGGCGGCCGCTGCCCTGAAACAAGCTTTAAAAGAAGCCCGAAATCGCGGTATAACCGTGAGTACAGATCCGGTATACCGAAGCAATTTATGGAAATACGATACCGATCCGGCAGCTACCTTACGCGAAATGGTAGCCCTTTCATCGGTATTTATGGGTGGACCCGCCGAAATAAACATGATATTCGGTACATCGTTCGAAGATGAACATTTTACGGACGCTGCAAAATTCCTGATGGAGGAATGCCCGGGGATAAAAAGTGTTACGCAGAAAACCCGGAGTTCCGTAAATGCTTCATGCCATAAAATAGCTGCGAGGTGCTGGGACGGTAAAGAACTATACGTTACGGAAGCCGTAGAGATTACCCCTGTAGTGGACCGGATCGGTACTGGCGATGCCTTTGCCGCCGGTCTTATCTACGGTATGTTGCACGATAACATAAAGGGAGCCCTGGAATTTGCCAATGCCACATCGGTACTAAAACATACGGTTCCGGGGGATGCCTGCCTGCTTTCGGCCGGGGCTATCACCGCGGTTATCCGCTCCCGTTTTAGCGGAAGGATCATCAGATAAACAAAAAATATGGATAAGCACACGGCAGTAGCGCTATTGAAAAAACATCCGTTGGTACCCCTGTTTTATAACGACGACAGGGAGTGTTGCAAACTTTGGATAAAATCCTGTTACGACGGCGGAGTCAGAGTGGTGGAATTTACGAACCGCGGGGAAGATGCCCTTGATATATTCGCAGAATTACATCAATGGAGCCGGGAGACTTGCCCCGGCCTCGTATTGGGTATAGGAACCGTAAAAGACCTGGATACCGCAGCGGCTTTTAAGGCTGCCGGAGCCGGATTTATTGTGGCGCCTGTGTTGGATATCGAAGTCGGAGTTTACTGCAATGCCGAAAAACTGCTCTGGATCCCCGGATGTGCCACACTTACGGAAATGTACCATGCGTACAGGCATGGGGCGGGTGTCGTCAAAGCATTTCCCGTACATACCCTCGGAGGGCCTGATTTTATAAAGTCGGTGCTTGCTCCGTGCCCCGAACTTCGCATTATGGTCAGCGGTGGAGTAGAAGCAACGCGTGAGGCTTATGACGACTATATAAAAGCCGGGGCATTTTGCGTAGGTACAGGATCCTCCCTTTTTTCGGTTACAGGAAACAAGTCCGCTTCGCCGGAGCAGATCCGGAAAAGATGTGAGACCATCCTCTCGGATATTTCTTAACCGACTTTATGATCATGAATTTACCAATCAAACTTAATAACAGATCTATGAAAACCCAAAAAAACACCCGAAAAGCAGCATTTTGGTTACAAAACACCTTTGTACTCGCAACTTCGCTGTCGGTACTGTCCTGTTCCGGAAGTTTGCAGGATGAGGTTGCCGAAGAAGCCTTGATGACCACTGTGGAAGAATCGGCCTCGTATGCCGAAATTGATTTCAGCCACTGGAAAATCACATTGCCCGTTGACCTTAATAACGACGGAAAACCCGATGAATATCAGCCTTCATCACTCATCAATAACGGCTACCGCAGTATTCCCGAACTACAACCTTTTATGTACGATGATACTACAGATGCCGCTATCGTATTCCGTACGTATCCCGGTGGGGCGACTACAACCAACAGCAGTTATCCCAGAACGGAACTGCGCGAGCAGCAGACCCCCGGTAATAATTATAACAACTGGTCGCTGACCGAGGGCGGAACGATGAGGGGAACCTTAAAAATAGATACCATCTCTCCCGATCTCGTCAATTCCAAATACGATAATCACCGGGTAATTGTCATGCAGATACACGGTATCATTTCTCAGGCCGATATGGCTACCTACGGATTTAGCAGTAATCATGCACCGCCTTTATTGAAAATGACCTGGATAGACGGTCACCTGTTCGCCTACAAAAAGACCCTGGTGGACGAATCCACCTCCGGAATTGACTTGTATGATGACAGTAGTGCCACATGGACAGATATCAAGCATGACTTTGGCGATGTTGGGTTTGGTGCTTTTACGGTAGAAATAGAAGCTTCTTACGGAGAATTGTCGATAACTGTCGACGATGAGACTCATGTATTCGATGATATCAGTATGGAGAAATGGCCTTTCGAAAATTATTTTAAAGCCGGAAATTACCTGGTAACGACTGATACGACAGGTATATCGGAAGTTAAGTATTACGAACTTGAAGTTACACATCCCTGAAACAAAAAAATAATAAAACAAGATGAAAAAAATAATGTTTTACCTGGGGGTTATCGCCGCAATAAGCAACATGGCGGCACAGACCTATCCGCCGGTGGATTATCCTGAAGGGTATCAGGCTGAAATCGATGTGATTTACAGTGAGGTTGACGGCTGGGAAGGCCGGATGGATATCTATTATCCAAAACATACGGAAAAAGCTGTTCCCCTCGTGGTGAATATCCACGGAGGCGGTTGGAATCATGGGGTGAAGGAATCCCAGCGGGGTTACGGTTCTTTCTTTAAGAACGGTTATGCCGTAGCCAATGTAGAATATCGTCTGGTCGATGTGGCAACCGCTCCCGGGGCGGTGGAAGACGTCCGTTGTGCCCTGGTTTACCTGTTTACACATGCAGAAGCGTTGAATATAGATACCGACAAGATCGTATTGATGGGAGGTTCTGCAGGTGGTCATCTCGCTCTAATGGCGGGATTGCTCGGCAACGATAAAAATTCGATACGCATTGTCCCTTCGACGGATCGCTGGAAGTCGCTGCGATTATCGACAAATATGGGGTAACCGACCTCACCCCACTTTCCGAATGGAAGTCTGCACGCAATTGGCTGGGCGATGGTTTCCGGGACAACGAATTTGTAAAATCGGTTTTCCCGCTGTATTACGTCGATACCAATAGTCCGCCTGTATTTATTGTACACGGCGATGCCGATCCTATCGTACCTTATGAGCAATCGGTTATTTTGCACCGTAAGTTACAGGAAAAAGGAGTGAAAACCAGTTTTCTTACTATCGAAGGCGGGCAGCATGGCAAATTCAACAGTGACGAAAAGAAAAAGGTCAGTAAAGCAATGTGGGATTTTCTGCATAGCGTTATTTCTACGGAGTAGTATCTTAAGAAGTTAACCTTCCGACTTTTTTCTATAGCCGAAAACCCGGTGTTGTTCCGTTGGGGACAGACCGGGTTTTCTTTTGGCTATACCGGTTAAGAGCAATCCGGGATGTCAGAAATCCGGAGCAGATAAAGAATTCTTAAAATGTAGTTATAAAGTGGGGATTGCGCCTGAAGTCAATTATATTTGTGGTTCACCAAACTATTTTAAAATGATTCGACTCCGAAAAAGCTTGATCTTAACTATGTTTTTCCTGTCCGGGCTGGGACTCTCCGCCCAAAGCCTCAGAGTGGCCAGTTATAACCTGAGATACGATAATCCGGGAGATTCGCTGGACAACTGGAAATACAGGGAAAAAACCGTCGCTAACCTGATCAGGTTTCACGATTTTGACATCTTCGGCACCCAGGAAGGGTTACAACATCAGCTGGAACAACTCAAAGCGGACCTGCCCGGTTACGATTTTATCGGAGTGGGGAGAGATGACGGAAAAGAAGCAGGGAGCATTCGGCTATATTCTACAATACCGAAAAATTTGTGCTGGAAGACCAGGGTGATTTCTGGCTTTCCGAAGACACGACCAAACCCAATAAGGGATGGGATGCCGTTCTTCCGCGTATATGCTCGTGGGGAAAATTCCGGGTGAAGGAAACCGGGTTCGAATTTTTCTTCTTTAATGTACATTTCGACCATGTAGGAAAAACAGCCCGGAAGGAAAGTGCCCGGCTTATCATGGAGAAAATGAAAGCGTTTGACGATGCCGTTCCGGCCATCCTTACGGGCGACTTTAATGTCGATCAGAACAGCGATAGTTATAAAGTACTGAACGGGTCAAAAAAACTTACCGATGCTTATGAAAAAGCAGCACTGCATTACGGGGCGAAGGGAACATATAACGGTTTCAAACCCGATTCGCGTTCCGATAGCCGGATAGACCATATTTTTATAACAGACGATTTCAGGGTAGCGAAGCACGGGGTACTTACGGACTCCTATAAAACCGGAGAAAAGGAATTGGAAGCATGGCCAATACCGGGAATTACCCGAAAGAGATATCACTTTACGCTACGCAGACCAGGCTGCCTTCCGATCACTATCCCGTTTTGGTCGTGTTGCATTATACGACAGATTAAACAGGTAATGGATGGAGATATAAGGATTTGTGGCCCGTTGATATCCGATAGGTTTTGTACCTGAAAACAGTGATTTTTAGGTCTTTTGGACAAAGCGTATTGTGTATATCAGATAAATAATGCAATTTTGCAGCCGTAAACGAATTATTAACCCTTTAAAAAACGAAGAAAATGCCAAAATTTCCAACATACTTCGCACAGCAGGCTTCCGGAAAGGATGCGTCTCTTCGTGGTTTTCATCGGAATTAGTACAACAGTATAATAACAGCTATATGAAAAACCCGAAGAGAAATCCTCGGGTTTTTGTTAGTCAAAAGAGAGATTCGGATATCGTAATTTTCCGATTGTATTTTTTAGCCGAACATTCCCCGGGGATATTGAAAGGTAACAGGAAAAGGTGATGTCTGCCTGCGTAAAGCAGCAGGATCATCCACTATGTTTAAACAATATATTATGGGAAGTAAATTATCCGGGAGAGACCTTATAAAACTGGGTTTCCCGAAAAATAATGCCGTAAATATCGCCCTCGGGCAAATTCACAGGTACAGAAAAAAGAAAAGAAATCGACCATTCTCGAAGAGGCAAAACAGGTGCTTCTGGCCCCGGAGAAGTACAAAAATCACGGTACCTGGGGAAAACTGGCCGAAGAGCTTACAGTTCCTGTAAAGGTACAGATGCAGAAATTGTCGGGGCAGAGCGCTCCGTTCTCCGTTTTCGGAGAAGATGTTATAGACGAACGAGCCAAACAGCAGTTGTACGATGCCCTGAAGTTGCCTGTGGCCGTACAGGGAGCATTGATGCCCGATGCCCATTCCGGTTACGGTTTGCCTATCGGCGGGGTACTGGCTACGGACCATGCGGTTATCCCCTATGGCGTAGGGGTAGATATAGGGTGCAGGATGAGTATGTCTGTATTTGATATCCCCGCATCCTATATGACGGGAAAATCCGATGAACTGAAAGGGATATTACAGGATCATACCAAATTCGGAATGAAGGAAACGCATGACAAAAAGATGGACCATGAGATTTTTTCGCATCCCGGATTTTCCGATATTCCATTGATACGTAAGTTACTGGACAAGGCCTACAGACAGTTGGGAACCTCCGGAGGGGGCAATCATTTTGTGGAATTTGGTTTTGCGACCATTACCGAAACTGTTCCGGGAAGCAAACTGCCGCCGGGAGAGTATCTCGCACTGCTCTCGCACAGTGGTTCGAGGGGATTGGGTGCTGCTATTGCCAGGCATTATACTTACCTGGCCACAAAGCAATGCCCTTTGCCCGATCATGTGAAACATTTGGCCTGGCTGGATATGGATACTCATGACGGACAGGAATACTGGACGGCGATGAACCTTGCGGGTGACTATGCCAAAGCATGCCATGACAACATACATTATCGCGTGGCGTCTGCTTTGGGCAGGCGGATTTCTTTTACCGTAGGGAACCACCATAATTTTGCGTGGAAGGAAACCGTAAACGGAAAGCCTTGTATCGTACACCGCAAAGGAGCGACCCCTGCAGGCCAGGGACAGCTGGGGATCATTCCCGGATCGATGACAGCGCCGGGCTATATCGTAAAGGGACTGGGAAATCCGGAAAGTCTCCGGTCGGCTTCACACGGTGCGGGAAGAGTTTTTTCCAGGAAAGCCTGTAAAGAACGTTTTACACGGCATGACATGAAAAAAATACTCAAAACAAAAGGTGTGACCCTGATTGGCGGAAATGTAGATGAAGCTCCGATGGCTTATAAAGACATCGGAAAGGTCATGCAGTTACAGGACGAACTTGTACAGGTACTTGGCACATTTACACCGGTTATCGTGAGAATGAACAGCTGATGGAAACAGTGATACAGATTACCGCGGGCAACGGGCCCGCGGAATGTACAAAAGTTGTGGCACAGGTTTTGAAGACGTTTCTGGAAGAAGCGAGAAGCGAGGCGCTGGAAGCTACCGTAATTTATAAGGAGGATGGGGCGGAAAATGGCACTGTAGCTTCCGTATGTGTGATACTTAAGGGAGATACGGTCAGGCAGTTTGCAGATCGGTGGATCGGAACCGTACAGTGGATAGGAAAAAGTAATTACCGGAAACATCATAAGCGAAAGAATTGGTATATTGGTATATTTGAAATCGAAAAACCCGCGGAAACCGCGATCGACGAAAAAGATATTAGCTACCAGGCCTGCAGGAGTTCCGGGGCCGGAGGACAGCATGTAAACAAAGTGAGTTCTGCGGTCCGCGCTACGCACCTTCCCACGGGGATAAGTGTGCAGGCCATGGACTCCCGTTCGCAACACCGCAACAAAGAACTGGCGCGGACACGATTGCTGTCCAGGCTGGAAGAAGAAAAGCGAAAACAGTACCGGAAGCAGTACGAAGCACAGCGGTATAACAGTTTCCGCGTAGAAAGAGGATCTCCCGTAAGGGTATTTACCGGTTCCGATTTTAAAGAAAGGAGAACCGATAAAAGCTATAAAAAACAAAGACAACAATTGAAAAATAAATGGAAAAATGACATCGATTCATAAATATTTGCTCCAGGCGATGGATAATTATCCTTATAACCTGGAAGACACCCTGGAGTCACTCGACTTTGCGTTGTCCTATGATGAGAACAATACGATGGTATTGTGCCTGTACGGAAGAATGCATGCCGAACAGCTGCAACAGTACGAAGAAGCTAAAGCCTGTTTTCAGAAAGCCCTGAGCATCAATGTAAATGCCGTTGAGATCTATCCGTATTATATCGAAACCCTGTTGTTTAACGAGGATTTTGAAGAAGCGGAAAAACTGATCGCCTTTGCACTTTCCATAAAGGGGATACGTAAGATAGATATTAAACTTCGCGAGGTTTTGCTGTATGAAATGCGGATGGACATTGAAAAGGCCATGGAACTGGCAAAACAATTAAAATTGTACACTTTCGATTCCGAATGGAACAGTACCATCCGGGATACCGTGAAACGATTAAAAAAGAAAATCAGAATCCTTCACGGAAAACCGGAGAAACCCGGCAAGAGACCGTCCGAAGATGAGCAGTCATAATTTCGGGTAGAATATTCGGAAAGTACGCCGTACATACCGGGAATACCATAGATATGGCCATTCCCGGTTTTTTTATGACAATTACCTATGAATCTTCGTAAAGGGGGGATCATATTTTCCGGGAATTGTGTTTTTGTTATAAAGAAGAACCGGAGAGCTTATAATGTTTCTTTTTTAACCGTATAAATGTCATATCGGTAATAAAAGTATCGACGCGGTAATTTGTTTCCGTTTTTTTATAGTTTTGTCGCATCAGTTCGAATACTTTGGAAACCAACTTGCTCTTACATCAGATCCGGGAAGGGAAAACATCAGCTTATCAAAAGTTGTTTGACCACTTTTATGAAGATTTGGTTAATACGGCTTACAGGTACCTCTATGATGAAGCGGAAAGCGAAGACCTGGTCCAGGAAGTATTTATCTACCTTTGGGAGTATGCCGCCGATATCGAAATTCACACGACATTAAAAGGTTATCTCTTTCGTATGGTAAAGAACAGGTGCCTCAATAAACTCAAGGCTGTAAAAGTCATAGATAGCACCAACACCATCGCTATTCAGCAGTTGTTTGAAGATATTCCGGGAGAAGAAGAAGTACATGATACCATGCAGAACGAACGCTATAACCAGCTGATGCAGGCCATCGAAGCGCTTCCGGATAAGATGAAGGAGATCCTCATGCTCAAAGTTCGTCATAACTACAAATATGAGGAGATCGCAGATCAGCTTGGAATTTCGGTCAACACCGTAAAAACCCAGCTAAAGAATGCCAGAAAACGAATTAATAAGATCATGCCCGTTGTCTTCCTGCTATGGTGGTTTTCCCGGTAATGTACGGCCTTTAATCTTATTCCATACTGCACAACCAAAAAAAGAACTGCTTTTGTTTTTCCTTTTTAGAGTGCATATTTTCAATCTTTTTGAAAAAACTTTTCTTTTTTATCACCCTTTTCCGGAAATATGTTGTCTTATGGTTAAACCAATGTACCCAAATTGTTAATGGATTTTAAGCTCATAGTAAAAAAAATAGAGAACACCCTGACTTCGGAAGAAGAAAAGGAGTTCCTGGACTGGTACCAGGCTTCTGCCCGGCACCGTCAGTATTTTGATAAGGTGGAAGAAAACCTATATCACGGCCGTATTACGGTAAATAAGGAGAAAGCCTGGAAAACGATAAACCGCCGTCAGGAGTACAACAGTAAAAAACGCAGGGGATATCTCCGGTATGTATCTGCCGCAGCTGTAGTACTACTGGTCGCGCTCGGAATTATAACATACCGGAGTACCGGAGAACGCGCTGAAGTAAAGGTCGCCGATATCCGTCCCGGTACTTCCAGGGCTATTCTTACGCTGGAAAACGGTAATGAGGTAGCACTTCGTGAAGGTGAAGTATTTGTAACCGGAAAGGCAACGAGTAACGGCCGGCAGCTCGTTTATACCGCAGATACGGGAAGCCGGGACCAGTATAATGCACTGGAGGTACCCCGCGGCGGAGAATTTGTATTGCGGCTGCCTGACAGTTCCAGAATATGGATCAATGCAGGATCTAAAATAAAATATCCGGTGGCATTTTTACCGGGAGAGACAAGAACTGTGGAGTTGTTGTACGGAGAAGCCTATTTTCAGATAACCCCGGCAGCAAAGCATGAAGGAAGTGCTTTTGTCGTCAAGACCGGAAGCCAGGAAATCGAAGTGTTAGGCACGGAGTTCAACATCCGGGCTTATCCCGAAGATGAGGATATTACCAGTACACTGGTAGAAGGGAAGGTAGCATTGTCCGGAAGAACAAGCCGTGAACTTCTCATTCCCGGAGAACAGGTAGTATACACGGAACAGGACGGAACAATGAAAAAAAAGCGGGTAAATACCGAAGATTATACCTCCTGGAGGGCCGGGTATTCCGGTTCCGGGATATCACGCTCGAAGAAATGGCCCTGACACTGTCCCGTTGGTATGATGTCAAGGTAAGCTTTACCGATGATGCGCTGCGGACAATGAAATTCAACGGTAGTTTCAGCAGGGAACTCGGACTCCGTAAAATACTGGATGTCCTGTCGGCTTCAAGTAATGTAACGTATAAAATAGATGAGAATGAAGTAAAACTGAAATAAATAAAAAAGGGAATAAAGTTAAGATCTCTCACCATACAAAACTTTATCCCTTTGACGCAATCGATTCATTAACTGAGTAACAAACCAATTAACATTACAAATTTATGGAAATTAATTTTACCACTTACCCATTATTTGGGGTAAACGGGTATTGCTGTCCATTATGAGAGCACTTATTTGTTTGTGTTGTACGGTAGCCTTCGGATTTACGGTAAAAACCACCAAGGCACAAAATGCTGAAATATCGGTTCCGGAAACCGGTAATTTTGAAGTAGAAGAAGTATTCAGCCTGATCAAGGATCAGACCGACTATACTTTTATTTACCCGTCTTCTATGTTTTCCGGAGCACCTTCCGTAGCTTTAAAAAAGGGAAAAATAAAGGCGTATGACCTGTTGAACAAAAGCCTGGGAGCTACTTTCAGGTATGTGTATTCCAATGAGTCCAGAACTATAATTATCAAGGAAAATAAGGCTTTGCAACGTCTTACCGACATGCAACAACAACAAGGGGTTTCCGGTTATATTTCCGATGAAGAGGGGAGGCCTATTATGGGAGTTTCCGTTTGGGTCGTCGGTACGGGACGCGGGATTTCCAGTGACGAAGAAGGACATTACTGGATCAAAGCCGCTCCCGGTGAAGTACTGAAATTTATGTATCTCGGTTTCCGGTCACAGGAGATCGAGGTAAAGGATGACAAGGTAATCAATGTCGTTCTGAAAGAGATGGTGAGTGAACTCAATGAGATTGTCCTGGTGTCCAACGGATATCAGACAACAGAAAAGGCAGTGGCTACAGGTTCGTATAGCTCCCTGGGAACCGAACAAATCTCCTTTAATCCTTCCATCGATCCGTTGAGCAGACTGGAGGGAATGACCCCGGGTTTGCAGGTAGATCCCAAAACCAAACAGATCACCATCCGGAGTACCAATACTTTTTTTAACAGTCAGGCCAGTACACCACTGATCGTTATCGATGGTTTTCCTGCGATGGACCAGAGCCTGGTGAATACTACCGGAACCTCTGTTCAGGGCATTTACGGAGATACCAACGATAATGTGCTCAGTAACTTCAACCTGAACGATATCGAGAGTATCACAGTGCTCAAAGATGCTGCGGCCACCTCTATCTGGGGGTCCCGTGCTGCTAACGGTGTGATTGTTATCGAGACGAAAAAAGGTCGCTCGAATGCCAAACCGGAATTCAGTTTTCAGGCTATTACCAGTATCTCATCTCCTGCGGACCTGGGAGATCTCAACGTCATGAACAGCCGGGAATATATAGATTTCGAAAAAGAACTTTCGATTACGGATATTTTCCGGATCCGTATTCTTACTGGAGATACCAGAACCAGAGCCAGGCCGTGAATTATATGTTTGCTGCGCAGCGCGGAGAGATCTCCGGTCAGGAACTCGATCAGCAACTCGAAAGATTGGGCGGAACCAGTAATCACAAACAGATCAAGGATAATCTGTTGCGTTCGCAGGTGACACAACAGTACAATATGTCCGTTCGTGGTGGCGGAGAAAAAACAGGGTACTATATTTCCGGGAATTATTCCAATAATCAGCCTGTTTTTCAGAGTAACGGCTCCGAGCAATACGGGGTGACAGCAAATTTTGACACCAAACTTTTGAATGACCGGATCTCATTACAAACCGGGATCAACCATACTTTTTTCAGAGATAAGGTAAACAATGCCGCAATACAGGCTCTTTCCGGAGGAACATACGGTCTTCGTCCTTATGACATGCTGCTGGATGAAAACGGAGCATCCATAGACCGTTATCTGAAATTTACACCGGATGTTATCGATGACCTGGATGCCCGGGGCTATATGCCATGGACGTATAATACTATAGACGAACTGGGCCTGTCATACACGAAATATAACAAGAGTAAAACCCGTATTAATGCCAGGCTCAGCGGAGAGATAACTCCATGGGCAGAACTGGCCGTGTCCGGAATGCTGCAACGTGGCACGAACGATATGACACAATACAAGGATCAGGACAGTTATGAAATGAGAGACCTGATCAATACCGGGACCACAGTGTCTGCGACCAACGGACAGCTTGTATACGGTGTTCCGGTAGGAGGAAGGTACAGAGCCGGAAACACCAGTAATGAAGATTATACCTTACGTGCCCAGCTTAATATAAACAAGGATTGGAACCGGCTACATCACATTAATTTGATGGGAGGCAGCGAGATCAGGCAGGCTTCATCCTCCGGGTATCAGGTTACCAAATTCGGTTTTAACAGGGATGCCCTTACTGCTGTTGTTGTAAACCCTACTGTGCCGTACAACACCATATACGGATATTCGACTACACTCGGAATTAACGATGGCGGGGTCATTAAAACCAGGTTCAGGTATTTGTCTTATTTCGGAAATGCTAACTATTCTTATCGGAATACGTATTTTCTTTCCGGAAGTATACGCTTTGACGACTCCAATATTATAGGTGTGTCTCGAAGAGACCGGGCCATACCATTATGGTCTGTCGGGGGAAAATGGAACATAAAAGGAGAACAGTTCATGCAGGGATGGCGCTGGTTGAGTGCTCTTAATGTAAGGACTACCTACGGTAGCGGAGGATCTGTTCCTTCATCCGGATCTGCGCTCACTACGGTATCCATAGGAGGAACGGATTTTTATACCGGCAAGACTTATGGTAGTATTATGTCTCCCGGAAACCAGCAACTCGGATGGGAAATTACCAAAACCCTCAATTTCGGGATAGATTTTGGCCTGTTCAGTTCCAGGGTTAATGTAAATCTTGATATCTTCAGAAAATGGTCTGACGGTATTCTTACCAATGTCGATTACAACGCTACGTACGGATGGAGTAGCTTATCGTACAACACCGGGGATTTGACGAGCAGAGGATATGAGATTGGGGTTACGGCGTATCCTTTACGCGGAACAGATTGGACATGGCAGAGTAATTTGAATTTTTCGTATAACAAGAACGAAGTTACCGACAGCCGTTTTCCGGGATCCGCGACGAACCCGCTAACCGGGGGGAATACCGTTATCACAGGATACCCTACCGATTATTTATTTGCTTACCAGTGGGCAGGTCTGGACGAAAACGGCCAGTCTCAGATTTACGGAGCGGATGGCAACATTATTCCATCCACCGAGTTTTTGTCCGAATTAACCCGGCTGACCTGAAATATATGGGGCGGACCACGCCGACCACTTATGGAGGGTTTATGAATAGTATAAGGTATAAAAACCTGACATTAAATGTAAAGGCGACTTATGCTTTCGGACATAAATTGTTTAAAAACGATATTCAGACCTCTTTTTATCCTACCAGCGGTTATTACGAAGGATTCCTGGCATCGAGTAAAGCCCTGGTAGATCGGTGGAGAAATCCGGGAGATGAGGCTACTACGAATGTTCCGGGGGTACGATATACCAATTCCAACAGTATTACCCGTTATATCAACTCGGACATCAATGTAATCAGCGGGGACAATATACGTCTCGATCAGGTTACGCTGAATTATAATATGCCCTCTGAAATGCTGGAGAAGCTGGGCTTTATAAGGCGGATGAATATCGGGGCTTCCGTAACCAATCTCGGACCGATATGGGTAAAAAATGATGAAGGACTGGATCCGAATTATGTATTCCAGGGGAATTATCAGAGCCTGGCGCCACCCGTTACCTACACATTAAGTCTTAATGTATCATTCTAAAGTTGAAGTCCATGAAAAAGATTACATACGTTTTATTGATGACAGCAATGGTATTTTCTTCGTGCAGGGACTATGTAGAAGTAGACCAGCCGGGGAAAAGGACCTTGAAATATACCAGTGATTTTCAGTATATACTGAACAATACGACCAATCTGGAGAGTACCTTTTATTATCCGGAACTCGCTTCGGATGATATTGAGATCGTGGATGAGGAATTTATTTCCCGTATGTCCGATGTGGATAAATATGCCTACGCCTGGGCCGATTATATATTTATCGATGAGGAAGACCGGGACTGGGCCCGGTTATACAAGCAGGTTTATATCTGCAATGAGGTGATCACCAATGTAATGTCCAGTGCAGAAGGAACAGAAAGCGAAAAGAACAACATTATGGGGCAGGCCAAGGTACACCGGGCTTATGCTTATTATTGCCTGGTAAATATCTATGCCCGGCAATACGATGTTGCCACGGCATCTTCGGATCCCGGGGTTCCGCTGCTGACCACTCCCGACCTTTTTGCCTCACTCAAACGTGCTTCCGTCCGCGAAGTTTATGATCTCATTCTTCAGGATCTGGAAGATGCTACAGGGCTGTTACCGGATCTTCAGGATAACTCGTTTATGCCATCACTTGCAGGGACATACGGCTTCCTGGCCCGGTCAGTCTTCAGATCGGCGATTACGATAATGCACTTTTGAATGCTGAGGACGCTTTGGGGCTCCGGAATACACTGAATAACCTCGAAGATTATGCGAACGGAAGTGCATATCCGGTAAAGTATGAAGATCCGGAAATATTAATGGCAAAAGGATTGGGAGTACTGTACTCGACTACAGGCTTAGCGATGAGCTGACCGGTCTTTTTGACGAGAATGATTTGAGATATGAACTTTTTACCAGACCGGGAACCGATATTACGTGGAATCCTTTCAGCGGAAGGGTATACTGGAAACCCAAATTGGTATACCAGGGCATTTACAGTGGGCCAACCGTACCCGAAATGTTGCTGATTAAGGCCGAATGTCTCGCGCGATCAGGAGATGCTGCCGCTGCGACCGAGGTACTGAATACGTTGAGGATCGCACGGTTTCGGGCCGGGGATTACGAGCCGCTTTCTGTCGTAGACGATGTTTTACCTACAGTACTGGACGAACGAAGAAGGGAACTGTTCGGTACCGGTATACGCTGGTTCGATCTGAAGCGCCTTAACAAAGAAGATCGCTTTGCAAAAACCATAAGCAGGGAGTTTCGGGGAGCAACGTATACCCTGGAACCCAATGCTAATAAATACGTATTCCCCATTGCGAATATTTACATCTCTCAAAATCCTGAAATAGAACAAAATCCGAGATAATATCATAAACATGTCAAACACTAAAATGCTATGGATGCTGGCTCTTTTGCTATGTATCCACACCGGATCCTATGCCCAGAAAAAGGGAATAAGGACAAAGAGAAAGAGAAAAGACCGAGAAAAAAGACTCTGTAGACAACAAGGAAAAGAACAAACTGAAAAAGTATGAGGATGTCATAAAAAAAGAAATGCAAAGCCAGAAAGGCTTTATTACTACTTTTTATGACAAAAAAGAAGACAAGTACTTTTTTGAGATTCCCAAAACCATTTACGGAAAGGATATTCTCGTGGTCAACAGGATATCGAAAGCCTCTGCTGATATGCGAAACGGTTCTTTCGGACTGGTAGGGGACGAAATAGGACAGGCGGTTTATCGCTTTGAAGAAGGACCGAGAAACAAGTTGTTTCTCCGTCGTATTTCCTTCACCGAATACCAGCCCGATACTACCGCAGCGATGTATAAGGGAATCCAGATGAACAATGTTCAGGCTATAGCCAAGGCTTTCGACGTATCGGCAATAAATAAGGACTCCACTGCCGTGGTTGTGGATGTCACCGAATTTCTGAACAGTGACAGTGATGTACTGTACTTTGCCAATCAGAAACTTAAGGAGCGTGCCGGAATGGGAGGACAGCAGAATGACCGGAGTTATGTGAAATTCGTACATGCTTACGATACCAATCTCGAAGTACGCGCGGTAAAAACTTATGACAAGGGGCTGAATCCTACCTGGAATAATTATACGATAGAACTCAATTCTTCTTTTGTATTGTTACCCGAAGAACCGATGCGCCCGAGACTGGCCGATAGAGGGTAGGGTACTTTGCGGTGGGCCATCGCGATTTCGATGTGAATCCCCAGGGTGTAGAGCCTCGTTTTTATGTAAAGCGCTGGCGTCTCGAACCCAAGCCCGGAGACGAACAGAAATACCTGGACGGAGAGTTGGTAGAACCGCAGAAACCTATTGTATTTTACATCGATCCCGCAACACCTAAAAAATGGGTTCCGTACCTTATAAAGGGTGTAAATGACTGGCAGAAGGCCTTTGAAAAAGTAGGATTTAAGAATGCCATATATGCCAGAGAAGCCCCTTCAAAAGAAGAAGACAGTACATGGAGTCTCGATAATGCAAAGTATTCTGCAATTATCTACCGCCCTTCGGAAATCGCCAATGCCATGGGACCGAGTACTTCGGATCCGCGTAGCGGAGAAATTATAGAAAGCCATATTTTCTGGTATCACAATGTGATGAAAACACTCCGGTACTGGTATATGGTACAGGCAGGTGCCATTGATGAAAGAGCCAGAAAACCTGTATTTGACGATGAACTGATGGGCGATCTTATCCGTTTCGTATCATCCCATGAAGTAGGTCATGCGCTCGGATTGATGCACAATTTCGGAGCCAGCCATGCTACACCGGTAGAGAAACTGAGAGATAAGGAATGGCTCACAAAGCATGGGCATACCGCTTCTATTATGGACTATGCCCGGTTCAATTATGTAGCACAGCCCGAAGATGGTATCGGAAAAGAAGGGATATATCCCCGTATCAACGATTACGACGAGTGGGCGCTGAGCTGGGGATATCGTTGGTTGCCACAGTATAAAGATGAATATGAAGAAGAAAAGGCCCTCATCCAGGTGGTTACCGATAGTGTGGCCACAACAGGAGGTTGTGGTTTGGCAGCGAAGTGGAATATCAGGATCCGAGAAGCCAGAACGAAGACCTTGGAGACGATGCTATGCTGGCCGGTGAATACGGTATTAAAACCTGAAGCGTATAGTGCCCGAGCTCCTTAAGTGGAATACCCAGCCACATAAAAGTTTCGAGGAGACCCAGGAAGCCTATGCCGCATTACTCGGACAATTCGGAATGTATATGGGCACGCCCTCAAAAATATAGGAGGTGTTTATCATGAGGTAAGAATAGGCGCTACGGTAGGGCCACAGTACGAACCGGTGCCGTATGATAAGCAGAAAAGAGCTATGGCTTTTATCAGTAAGGAACTTTTCAAAACTCCCGAATGGCTGAATGAAACTACAGTGTATGACAAAATTCTTTACTCATTCGGTATAGAGATCGGTAAAGTACAGCGCAATATTATAGATGGTATCATCCGAAGATCACGTATGAGCACACTTTTAAACAGCGAGTACGAAAGTGATATCAAGGCTTATACCTTAACAGAAATGCTGGATGATATGGATAAAGCCATACTTACGGAACTCTATGAGAAGGAAAACATAGATTTTTACAGGAGAAACCTGCAGAAAATATATGTGAACAGGTTGTTGCAACAGACCACTATGGAGGATAAGCCGGGCCTTATTACCGGGCCATACGAATATCCTTATTACCTGTCTGATATGCAAACTTTACTGAGGCGCCATCTCATAGAACAGAAAACATTGTTTGAAAAAGCAGCCAGACGCTCCGGAATAAATGAAGAAACCAAAATGCATCTTAAAGATATAGCAGCCAAAATATCAAGACTTCTGGATCTTGAAGATTAATATTTGAATTAGCTTTTCGAAAAATAAAGATCCTTCAGTCCCCGCCCGGAACATTCCGGGCGGGTTTTTTATCGTTACAGATTGTTAATCATTCCATGGGTTATCGTTGGGTACACTCCGTGAGCGGATAAGTCGATTACGTCCGGGCTGTTTTAAAAAAGCAGATTCTTGTAGACGATAAAACACCAATAAGAATTCCTATTCCCTTTGCTGAAGATGCTGTTTTATCAGGACAGACGCCGTTGAAATTGCGGAAGAAATCCGCGACTGACAAACAGATTAAGGTAAAATCTTACGAAAATCGAAAACTGTGAGTTTCCGTACTCCTGTTAGTT
>JACADM010000170.1_pt1 | contig 47295 bp, 74 predicted proteins | sample 7512371 | NCBI WGS metagenome assembly JACADM01 (sample SAMN14389041, study PRJNA612141) | algae metagenome | isolation source: non-axenic algae culture | place: India: Navi Mumbai | collected 2017-01
ACCATCAGCTAGGTCCCCAAATGTATGCTAAGTTGTTCAAACGAGGTTGGACTGCACAGACAGCTAGAGATGTTGGCTTGGAAGCAGCCATTCATTTAAAGAGTGCGTAACAGCTCACTAGTCGAGCGGTCGGCGTGGATGATAATCGGGCATAACATACTACCGAAGCTATGGCATCGATAAGATGGGTAGGGGCATTCCGTTTGCGCCGAAGCGTCCGTTGAGGTGCTGGAGCGGACGGAAAAGAAAATGTAGGCATAAAGTAACGATAAAGGGCGAAACCCCTCACCGAAGACCAAGGTTTCCCAGCCATGCTAATCAGCCGGGGTCGATCAGGACTAACGCGAACCCAGAAGAGGGGTAGTGGATGGGCAACCAGTTAATATTCCGGTACCTGCCCGCGCGCTAAAGTGACGGAGTCGGGAAGTTGGTGCGCACTGACGGAACAGTGCGTTGAAGGAAGGGTAACCTCCCGATAGTACACGCTAAGGCCACGGCCGCGGCGATAATCCAGCGGACCATTCAAGAAAAGCGAGCGAAGGGCAGCCCGTACACCATAAACCGACACAGGTGGTCGGGATGAAAATTCTATGCTCGAGAGATTCATGGCTAAGGAACTGGCAAGAATCGACCCGTAACTTCGGGAGAGGGTCGCCCCTCCGGGGCCACGATGAAAGGTCAGGCGACTGTTTATCAAAAGCACAGGGCTCTGCCAAACCGAAAGGTGAAGTAGGGGCGACACCCGCAGTGCCGGAAGGTTAAGGAGATGTTAGCATTTGCGAAGCATTGAACTGAAGCCCCGTAGCGGCGGCCATGCTTAACGGTCCTAAGGTGGCAGAAATTCCTTGTCGGGTAAAGTTCCGACCTGCACGAATGGTGTAACGATCTGGACACTGTCTCGGCCATGAGCAGTGAAATTGTAGTAACGGTGAAGATGCCGTTTTACCCGCTGTGGGACGAAAGACCCCGTGAACCTTTACTATAGCTTAAATATTGACTCTGGGCAAGCAGAATTAGTGGGATAGGTGGGAGGCTTTGAAGCGGCGTCGCCAGGCGTCGTGAACCATTGTTGAAATACCACCCTTTGCTTTTTGGGGCTAACCCGCAGAGAGGAGACAGTGCCAGGTAGTTTGACTGGTTGGTCGCCTCCAAAGAGTAACGGAGGCTTCTAAAGGTTCCCTCAACACGTTGGCAATCATTACAGAGTGCAATGGCATAGGGCTTGACTGAGAGAACGCCGACCGTCGGTACGAAAGTAGAGCATAGTGATCCGTGGTTCCACGGGAGAGAGACCATCGCTCAAAGGATAAAAATTACTCCAGGATAACAGGCTGATCTCCCCAAAAGCTCACATCGACAGGGTTTGGCACCTCGATGTCGGCTCGTCACATCCTGGGCTGGAGAGGTCCCAAGGGTTGGGCTGTTCGCCCATTAAAGTGGCACGAAGAGCTGGGTTCAGGAACGTCGTGAGAACAGTTCGGTCCTCTATCTACAGTGGGCAGAAATTTGGAGTGGATCTGACCCTAGAGTACGAGGACCGGGTTGGACCGACCGCTGGTGTACCGGATTTGTCCCGCCAGAGTGCCGCCGAATAACTACGTCGGGAAGGGATAAGCGCTGAAAGCATATAAGCGAGAACCCACCACGAGATGAGATTTCTTTAAAGGGCCGTGGGAGACTACCACGTCGATAGGCCACAGGTGGAAGTGCGGCAGCGTGCGCAGCCGAGTGGTACTAATTGCCCGTATGCTTGCGCGACCCGCGCAGAGCTCTTGGAAAATGGGCCGTTTGCCCTTCTTTCGTCAGCCCTGGTTGAAACATCCCAATATGTCAACAACATACGGGCGAAGGCTGAGGTCAAGGTGGCCATTGCGCCGGGGCTCACCCCTTACCATTCCGAACGGGAAGTTAAGCCCGCAGCGCCGATGATTTTACCTCCGGTGGGAGGTAGGTCGCCGCCTTCTTTGAAAGGGCCCAACCAAAACAGGTTGGGCCCTTTTCACTATGTATTTTTTCGTATCTTTCACTTGAATAATTAAAGACTATACTTCCTATGAAAAATTACTCAAGTCCTGCTAATTGCCGCACCTCCTATTAAACTTTCAAATAACCGTCGCTCAAGAACGAATTGCGGTTTTAGATGAACCCTTTGTCATCTTATTGGATGCACAAGATGGATCAGTCATCGATCCAACCTTTATTGACCTCACTCCTTTAAATCAAGGAACACCTAAGGCGATCACAAGTTGGGAGGAAATTTGGATTTCAAGATCAAATCGAAGACCGCATCGACAGGTTTGATTTAGATGGAACGTACTAACTACTATTCTAGGGGAATGGATAACATCAAAGGAATGGAAGTCGTGAATGGTAGAATTTGGGTAACCAATGCGGGTTCCATGAACGGCGCTCCCGGTGATACGATCATACGTTTTGATACCAATGGATCTAACTTAGGATTTATCGATACGGCAGGTGAATCTTCATTTGACATTGTTGATGCTGGAAACGGTGAAGTTTATATCTCATATATCAATACTGCCACTAAAATTGAACGTAGGGATTATGATGGAAATATTTTGGGAAATATCGTCAACCCAGGAGTAAAATTTTTATTCAGCAAATGGCCATCAATACGGATAACAATTCGGTGTATGCAGCTGTATTTAGTATAGCTGCACCCAATAACCCTGGACTGTATGATTTTCCCGATGGATCTATATTGAATTATTGGGATACCGGAGCCCTTCGTGGTGTTGCAATTTTAGGGGATGGTAATGTCTTAATCTAGGGACCAGGGGAGCCTATGTGGTTGATCCTGGAACAGGAGCTATTCAATCTACCATTACTACAGATTCCAGTCAGTATACCGGAAGAATCACTGTATGTACTACACCGGCGACCCTACAGGGATCCCAATCAAACCTTTAATGAAGGCAACATTGAAGATATTGTTGTTAACCCTTCCGATGTGACGTGGTTTGCCACGGAAGATGATGCCTTGAATACAGAACCCTTACCTGCAGGGACGGTGTTGGTAGATGGCAGCACCTATTATGCCGTTTTTGACGGACCTTGTTATAGTGAGCCATTTGCAGTGACGGTAACCCTTATATTGAGTGTTATTGATTTGGAGAATGGAGCCATTAAAGTATTCCCCAACCCCAGCAGTGATTTTGTTACCGTGGAGTCTTCCAGAAGCAGTTCAGAGCATAATTGTTTTCAACCTGTTGGGGCAGCAAGTAGTTGCTCGGAAGGTAATGGAGAGTTCAATCAAGTGGATGTTTCAAATTTGGATAATGGCATATACCTTTTAACCATTCAAGTGGGTTCAGATACACTTACAGTGCAAATTATAAAAGTCAAATTGAGGTTATTGAAATACCGCTTTTAGAATTAATTTAATGCCTTTAAAGATGAAATAGATGGTTGCACCCATCGCTATAATGGCCAAAGGCAAGAACAGGTACATGGAAGCACTTCTTTGTTTAAAAGGTAAATGTGAACAAATAGGTGCTTCCTATTATCATTAAAATGGAAAATGCCATATAGCGAAGTCCTCGTACCAGCATCTTTTTATCGGTATGTTTTTGTGAGGGTTCTTTCATTTTTGGCTTTTATGGCCTTACGGACGCTTCCATATTTTTCCAGTAAAAGACTTGCTTCTTCAAATTCGATATCAAGTGCTTCCATCAGCATACGATGCCCGCGATCCACCAGTTTGTTATTGCTGAGTTGCATGTCTACCATTTTATTTCCTTGTACCCTTCCCAATTGAATCATGGTCGCTGTAGAAATCATATTGAGTACAAGTTTCTGTGCGGTGCCGGCTTTCATACGGTACTACCCGTTACAAATTCGAGGCCCACCACCACCACAATTGATACTGAGCGGTTTTGCCAACGGGCTATCTGCATTACACGTGATACATCCGGTGGGGAATACCCTCCTCATTGCAAGATTCAAGTGCTCCAATGACATAGGGGGTAGTGCCGGAGGCAGCAATTCCGATGACAAAGTCATTTTTTGAAATTTTATGGGACTTTAAATCTTGCCATCCTTGCGTACTGGAATCCTCGGCAAATTCCACCGCTTTCCTAATGGCAACATCCCCACCTGCCATCAAGCCGATGACCAAATCATGAGGGACCCCAAAAGTAGGAGGACATTCACTGGCATCGACAATGCCCAATCTACCACTTGTGCCAGCTCTAAATAAAATAAGCGTCCCCATTCTGAAGTTGGAAACAACTTTCCCGATGAGCTTTTCAACATCGCATTATTTTTCAATGGCTTCTGGCACCGTTTTATCTTCCTTGTTGATATTCCGAAGTAGTTCAGCAACAGGCATTTTCTCTAAATCGATATTTTGATTCTTGTTCTGTGGTTTGGTAAATGACAAGGCTTGTATTTATCTACTTCAAAAGTACATATAAAAGGCTATATTTATAAGGAAATTCACGTATATGTCATCCATTTTAGAACGCGCCAAGGAAGTTTTAGAACTGAATTGGAGAGGTGGTTTTACCATCCCTTGTGAAAATTTATATCCTTTTCAATGGTTTTGGGATTCTGGTTTTATCGCCATAGGCTGGAGTCATTTTGATGAATCCAAAGCATATGAGGAGTTCGAATCTTTATTTAAAGGGCAGTGGAGTAATGGGTTTATCCCTCACATTATTTTTCATAATGAATCAGATACGTATTATCCGGGTCCAGAGGTACATGCCGCACATTTGAGTGCATTTGCACGATATTCTACTTCGGGAATTACCCAGCCTCCCGTTTTGGGATTTATTTGAAACCCTCTATAGAAACCGTACAGATGTAGTTAAGCATCAAGATTTTTTTGAAAAGGCCTTCGACTGTATCTTTAAGAACCATCATTATTTTTATTCCAATAGGGACCCCAAGAATGAAGCCACGATTTACATTTGTCACAACTGGGAAGCGGGGACAGACAATACGCCTGTTTGGGATTTGATAGGAAACCTTTGAGGTTCCAGATTATCAAATGAACCGAAGGGATACAAAACTTGTACATGCCCTCTCATCGTCCCACCAATAAGGAGTATCAATATTATATTCATTTAATCGAATTGTTTAAGCAATGGAAGTATGACGACCGATTGATTGCTGAAAAATCGCCCTTTTGGTTCAAGACCCCTTTTAATAGCATGCTTATCGCATCCAATGAAAGCTTGATTAGATTAGGCAAGAAACTCCACAAAGAAAAGTCCGTGCTAACTTTCTTCATGGAATGACAAGGCAAAGAAGTCATTCAATTCAAAATATACGACCCTCATTTGAAGGGTTATGTGTATTATGATCTTCGAATGAAAGATCACTACGCTATTTGTCATCTTCCAGTTTCACCTTTATTAGGAATTCCCTCGGAAGAAGGGCTGTTGAAATGATCCATCATCTTGATGGCGGAAGTTTTCGGTAAGGAACATGAGAATTACCTGTGTGCTTCTTTCCCTCCCTCCCATGAATGGTTTAATTCAGAAAAATACTGGCGGGGACCTATTTGGATCAATCTTAATTGGATCATCATTCGCGGATTGGAACGGTATGGATATACCGAATTGGCCCAACGAATGAAAAAGGACACCCTTGCTTTTATTGAAAAATATGGATTCTACGAGTATTTCGAACCTTCCAAAAAGAATGAAACCTTATCGAAAGGGTATGGAGGTCAGAATTTCTCTTGGAGTGCCGCATTGACTATAGATTTGCTAACTAACTAACCAAAATTTATGAATTGGCTTGATTTTACCATTGTTGCTGTGTATATCCTGTTCTTCCTAGGAATGGGATTCTTTTTAAGGAAAATAAGGATTCTAAGGATTACTTCTTAGGTAGGAGCATGGGGTGGTTTCCCTAAGTCTTTCCACCATGGCGACGCAGTTGTCGGCTATTAGTTTTATTTCCGCACCTGCCTTTGTAGGGTTGAAGTTAAATGGCGGTATGAAGTGGCTCACTTTTGAATTTGCTGTCCCTTTGGCCATGATCGGGATCATGTTGCTGATTATTCCTCCTTTATTTCGTTCGGGGTGTAAGTATCTATGAGTTTGTTGAACGCCGTTTTTCCGTATCTACCGACTCATTCTGATGTGGTTTTTCAAATTAGTAGGGCCTTGGGTACTGGAGGATGGTATATACCATTGCTTTGATATTACAAGCAGTTTTGGACATTGATTATACGTGGACTATTCTTATCATTGGAGTTATTACGGTGATCTATAGTTTTTGGTGGAATGAAAGCTGTAGTATGGGGAGATGCTATTCAGATGATTTTACTATTTGGGGCTTACTGTGTGTTGTTTTATGGATGGTACCTGGTCGACTCCTAGGTGGCTTGGACAATGGTTTTCCAACAGAGCGCTTGCAAGTAATCGATTTTAACTTAGGAATTGGGGAAACCAAGAATACGGATTCTGGCCTATGTTGATAGGTGGCTTCTCTCTATTTATCCTATTACGATGCGATCAAACCAAGCACAGCGGATGCTTTTCGGCTAAAATGAAAAACCATCCGACAATTACTTTGGCCAATGGCTTATTACGTTTTCCTGTAGTATTAGTGTACTGTACCATGGGTCTAATCATTGGTGCCTTGGTGGTTTCTGCACCGATTTTATGGTGAAATTGCAGCGGTAACCCAAAACACTTTCCCGAAGCTGCAGTAAATGGTGGGGTAAAGGCAGATTTGATGATTCCGGTATTTATCGCAAAATACCTTCCCCATGGCTTTATTGGATTGTTGATGGTGGCCATTTTATCAGCAGCCATGTCTTCCTTGAGTTCAACTGTAAATTCCCTTTCAGCGGTGAGTGTAGAAGATTTTTTAATAGAGGCGAAATTGGGAACAAAAATACCATGGCTACCTCAAAGATTGCCGTAATTTTTGGGGAATTGTAGTATTGGGTTGTTCCTTTCTTTTTGGAAACAAAAGTACCGTAATTGAAATCATCAATGCGATAGGGTCTGTGTTCTACGGTCCGGTGCTAGTGACTTTTCTGTTGGCATTTTCTCGAAGAAAGTCAATCACATTGGGATGAATACTGGAATCATAGTGGCTGTACTTATCAACTTGATATTTTCAAAAACCATTCAGAATATTTTCAATATCGATTTAGGTGTTGATATATTTTGGATTTGGCTCAACTTTACGGGCGTTATAATTTCATTGGTGGTGGCGTATGTAGTAACGATGCTAACCAAAGCTAAAGCTAAGAGTGATGTAAGCTTTGATTATAAAATCAAGAAAAGCGATATTTTCTCAAAGGAAGTTTACATTTTAGTTGCCTTTTTATAGCGATTTTGATTTTCAGTTACTTTGTCCCTAACATATTTGCATGATGAATGTATTGATCGCACCAGATGCCTTTAAGGATAGCCTTACTGCAAAAGGTTGCAGAGGCAATGAAAACAGGTATTGAGCGGTTTGCGCCCAAACCAAGTTTTATGAAATTTTGCTTCAGATGGGGAGAAGGGTTTTTGAATTCTGTTTTGGCATAAAAGAGGGTATGGAAGAAATTACAACCCAAACATATGACCCTCTGGAAGGCCTCATAAAGCCCCTATTTATTCGATACACAAAACCAAACCGTATTTGTAGAACTCGCAATGGCATCGGGATTGAGTGGTTGAAGAAGAGGAAAGGAACCCTTTAAAAACCAGTACCCTTGGAACGGGTATTCAGATATTGGATGCATTGAATCGAGGGGCTGAGAAAATTGTTGTTGGAATAGGGTAGTGCTACCAATGATGCTGCAACTGGAATAGCACATGTTTTAGGATATCGGTTTTGGACAAAAACGGAAATGAGTTGTCTCCCAATGGAGCGAATTTGATCAATAGACACCATCGTCCAACACGAAAACCCTACCTATAAAATGTAGAGTTTCTAAGCTATTAACGATGTATCAAACCCCTTATTTGGTCCTCATGGTGCCACACATGTTTATGCTAAACAGAAAGGAGCCAATGAAGAGCAGATTTTATTTTGGATCAAGCTTTGCAAAACGTAGATCGGGTTGTGCGGAATGATTTACAGAAACAAGATGCCACGGTGCCTGGAGCAGGGGCAGCGGGAGGAACAGCTATGGACTGAAAGTCTTTTTAATGCCGAATTTATTGAGGTAATCTTTTATTTTAGGGTTGTCTGATTTTTCTAAAATCCTATCTGCAAAGTAGATGTAATTTTTACAGGAGAAGGAAAAATTGACTCACAAACGGCCTATGGAAAGCTGTGTATGGGATCATTGAGGAGGCTAAAAAGACAAGGTTCCAGTGGTGGCAATTTGTGAAAATTGGATTTAACCCCAAAGAGGTTCGGATTTAGATTGTTGGATGCTGCAAAATCTATGATTCCACCAAGCCCGTTTCATATAAGTTTTGAACATGCAGAACGCTTGGTTGCCGATACGGCATATGCCTTGATGAAATCAAATTTCAAGTTAGCTTATTGCACTACCAAGGTGTCTGTAAAGGATTCAGAAACCGAAAAATATCCAAGAGAAATTATCGTTGTTCGGTATTGTCAAATTGGTTGATATTGTCAATTCCAGTGACATCGAAAATATTGCCTCGAACTGTGGCAGGGAGTTTCAAAGACATTGAAATCGTCTTCGGTTTTGCTCAAGGAGTAAATTCATATAATTATAAAAACTCAAATCGGAACCTAAAATGCTCAGCAATGGTATCCCCACGGCAAGATCTTCCATAGAAATAGGAGAAACTAAATGGCTGTCCTTGGTAGAAGGTGTCTTCCGATGTCGAAATTTCAAAATCAAAATCAAATAGATAGTAATTCACAAGTTCTGCATCATCCGTAAAGGATATAATGACTTCCCATCATCTTCATTAAACAGGGTTCCATCTCCTTGTTCCAAATTATCAATGATGAGAGGGGGTATAATTGGTTTTGGCAGCATATCGTCTTCCTTCATGCAAAACAAATAACCAAAAGTGGTCTCCCTGCTAATATTGCTCGGTCGAATGCGCTGATCTGTTGTAAAGGTTGATCGGGCGTATATACCCCTGTACCTGGTTCAACTTCGGCCAAGTTGGAGAAACTTCCTCCGAATTTCCCAAACTCATCTTCAACACCGTAAAAATGTAGATTTCATCAAGATTGGATACCGGTTGTACGGTTTCAAAAACTACTTGTTTGGGTTACCTTGATATTTACACCTACAAACTCTTGTGTCGTGTCAACCCGAACCAGTCCATCAATTACCAATCGGGTGCTTCGGAAGGAACCTCTACTTCAACAACATCTTCGCAACCACTGAACTCAATGATTAAAACAAGTGTTGTCAAAATGCCAAAACATGTTTCATAGGTTAAATTTAAAGTTGTATGTAACAGATGGCACAATTCCGAAAATGGAAGTTCTCACTGCTTCATTGTTTCCAGTATCTTCATTTTGCCTAAAATTGATGGCGGCAGCATTCCTTCTGTTATAGACATTGTAAATACTGAACACCCATTCCCTGCCAGTTCCTATTCTTGTTTTAAGGAGTTAACGTGGCTGAAAGGTCGATTCGATGGTAATCCGGCAAACGTTCTTGATTTCTCAATCCAAAATAAGGGACTACAAGATCTTGAAAACAAACTGCCCGATGGGATAATTGGTTGGACGACCTGTTTGGAATAGAAAATTCCCATTGATGGACCATTTCTCATTCAATTCATAATTAGCGTATAATGATATGTCGTGTGGCTTATCGTAAGGCGTATTGTACCATTCCCCATTGTTGATGCCAATTTCAGCCCTGTTCTACCTGGAGTGCGTTGTTCAGATTTTGAAATAGGCCAACCAACCTTGGAGTTTCTGTATTTTTCCTCAACAATATTTCCAAACCATATGCCTTGCTTGACCGTTTAATATTACCTGTTCGATGGCATTATTCGCGATAAGGTCTGCCCCGTCTATATAATCAATTCTATTCTGAATATCCTTGTAATATACTTCTGTTTCCAGCGTGAATTTTCGGTTTGCCAAATTTTTAAATACCCAAAAGCGTATTGATCCAAAAGTTGTGGTTTTACAAAGGGGCCGCTAGGAGTCCAAACATCCAATGGAGTGGGAGCTGGTATTGAAAGCAGGTGTAAATATTGAGAAGCCGAGTATAACTCGCTTTGAATGAAAGGTCATCATTTAGGGAATAGAGGCGGCAATTCTAGGTTCAAAGTTGTAACTTTTCAACTGATCGCTTCTGCTTGACGCAACGGTCTCAATGGGATCTGCTTCTTCATACACTAAGGTAAACGGATCAAAACAACAGATTGTTATCCCTATACATTGATTTCATCTTGTCCGAATCAGAATGAAGTGGCTTAAACGAATCCCGTACTCAACTTCAAGCTACTTGTTATTTCATGAATAACATCGATATAAACGGCCGATTCGTTGGCGTACTTTTTAATCAATTGTTCCTCAACGATTCCAGATTAGTTTGTTGGGTTCAATTTACCAGGATTAAAGCTGTAATAAATATTATTGAGTCCGTAGTTTAATTGAAGCTTGCTGGATAGGTAATGTTTAAGGTCGTATTTCAGATTAAAATTCCGAATACCCGAATTCCATTCGAAACCTACAAAATCAATTCCAAACCATAATAATAGTCGGAATAAATCAAGGATAAATTTGAAAATAACTGGTCTGAAAATATATGGTTCCATCTAAAATTGGCAAGTGCATTACCATAGACGTTGACGAAGCGATCACTTATGCTGAATAAATCCGTCCGAAATACCCCGATAGGAAAATATTATTCCGTTCATTGATTCGGTAGTTGATTTTGGTGTTAAGGTCATAGAAATAAGCTGTTATCAATATCAAACAAGGAAGGAATAGATGGGCATAGGAGGCCCTTCCTCCAATAAGGAATGCTGCTTTATCTTTTGCCAGGGTCCTTCCGCCAAAGTCTGCTTGAAACTGCACCAATTCCACCTGTAAATTTGTATTCCTTGCTATTCCCTCTTTCTGAAATATTTCCAATACAGAAGAAACCCTTCCTCCATATCTTGAAGGGATGCTACCCAAAGAGTTTGACATCCTTAATGGCATCCGGATTAAACACAGAGAAAACCCAAAGAGGTGGAAGAATTAAATATGGTGGCTTCGTCCAAAGAATCAAATTTTGATCAACAGCCCCTCTCGAACATTGAACCCGAGGATCCTTCCCCACATTACACCTGGGAGTAATAGAAGGGATTTAACTACATCCCTTACTACAGGGACGCTTTTAATTGTTTCGGCAGAAGGGTCGTAACACTCATTTGTGCCGCCTTGATATTGGTACGTTCTGAATCGGCTTTTATCACCACTTCCTCCAATTCTTCTGTATCTAAATTCGTGGGATGTATTGACTTGTATATCTTGATCCAATTGAATCGTCATGGATTTGTTCTGATAACCCAAACTGCTGTAGGTTACATCATAGTTTCCTTCCGGTAGGGTAAGGGAGTAGAATCCATATTCATTGGAAATGGTACCTGCATTGATTTCGAGGACTAATACATTTACCCCAATAAGGGTCTCCCCGGTGGCCTCTTCTGTAATCGTACCGCTTATAGTAAAGCGTTCTTGGGCCATACTGGGAAATAAACACCACATGGTGCAGATAAGGAGGTAAATCTTTTTCAAAGCTCTCAAAGATACTTTATCAGCTTGAATAAAAAGCCATTCAGTTGAATGGCTTTTAGATTTTATAGTTGATTTAAAATCTTGTTGAATGTAGTACTTGGACGCATCTCACTGTAAACAAGATCCTCATTTGGAAAATAATACCCTCCAATATCCACGGGATCTCCTTGAGCCGCATTTAGTTCATTCACTATTACGGTTTCCTGCTCTTTTAAATCTTTGCAACTGATTCAAAATAACTTCTGAGGGATTCATCTTTTTCCTGTTTGGCCAATTCTTCCGACCAATACAGGGCTAAATAAAAATGACTTCCACGATTGTCAAGTTCGTTCACCTTTCTAGAGGGTGATTTCCCATTCTCCAACAATCTTTCTGTTGCTTTATCCAATGTTTCTGAAAGCAGTATCGCTTTTCATTATTATAATTCTTACCTAGATGCTCCAAAGAAACTGCCAAGGCCAAGAATTCCCCAAGGAATCCCAACGAAGGTGTCCTTCTTCCACAAACTGTTGAACATGTTTAGGTGCAGAACCACCCGCTCCGGTTTCAAAAGACCTCCGCCATTCATAAGTGGTACGATGGAGAGCATTTTCGCACTGGTACCCAACTCCAAAATTGGAAATAAATCGGTGAGGTAGTCACGAAGGACATTTCCGGTGACCGAGATGGTATTTTACCTTCCTTTACACGTTCTAATGTATATCGGGTTGCTTTTTCGGAGAGAGTATTTTTATTTCCAACCCTTCTGTATCATGATTTGGTAAATAAGCATGTACTTTTTAATCAATTCAGCATCGTGGGCTCGGTCCTCATCCAGCCAAAGACTGCAGGCCATCCGGTGGCCCTAGCACGATTACCGCCAATTTTACCCAATCGGCAATGGGGTCATCCTTTACTTGGCACATACGCCAAATATCCCCTTCTTAACATCATGCTCCATTAAAACGGTTCCATCTTGGTCGGTGACCTTTACTTTTACCATCTTCTGGAATTTCAAATGTTTTGTCGTGCGAACCGTATTCTTCTGCTTTTGGGCCATCAACCCAACATTGGGTACCGTACCATGGTGGTAGGGTCAAAGGCTCCATGTTCTTTACAGAATTCAATCGTAGCCTTATAGATCGATGCATAGCTGCTATCTGGAATTACTGCTTTTGTGTCACGTGTATCTCCGTTTTATCCCACATCTGACCAGAATTCCTAATCATTGCAGGCATGGAGGCATCAATAATAACATCGCTCGGGACATGAAGATTGGTTATGCCTTTATCACTGTTCACCATAGCAAGATCTGGTCCGGCGGAATAGATGGCATCGATTTCATTGGTAACTTCCTCTTTTATCAGCAGGCAGATTATCCAACTTACTTACTAAATCACCAAATCCGTTATTTACATCCACTCCCAAATATTCATCGAATAGATTTTCATGGTTGTCAAAAGTTCCTTGAAATACACCTTAACCGCATGTCCAAAGATGATGGGGTCGCTAACCTTCATCATTGTCGCTTTCATATGAAGCGAAAACAAAACGCCTTGATCCCTTGCATCTTTAACTTGATGTGCTAAAAATTCCAATAAAGCAGTTTTGCTCATAAAGGTTCCATCCACAACTTCCCCTGGCAATACTGGAACAGCATCCTTAAGTGTGATTTTACTTGCATTGGAAGTCTTGAGCGTAATTTTAAGACTTCCTTGATTCTTTATCGTGACAGATTGTTCATTGTGCCTAAAGTCGCCAGAATTCATTGTGGCAACATGGGTTTTTAGAGTTTGATGACCATGCTCCCATATGATGGGGATTTTCTTGGCATAGTTCTTTACCACTTTGAGGAGCCCTACGGTCACTATTTCCTTCCCTTAGAACAGGGTTCACTGCACTACCTTTGATTTTATCATACCGCGATTTTATTTTCTTTTGGTCGTCGTTTTCTGGTTCCTCTGGATAGTCGGGCAAGGCATAGCCTTGTGATTGTAATTCTTTGATGGCCTGGGTAAGTTGAGGATGGAAGCACTGATATTGGGTAATTTAATAATGTTGGCTTCCGGGTTTTGCCAATTCACCTAATTCAGCCAGTGCATCTCCAATACGTTGCGATTCGTTAAGAAATTCTGGAAAATTTGCTATTATCCTTCCCGCAAGTGAAATATCCCTGGTTTCTACTTTAATATCGGATGATTTGGCAAATGCTTGAATTATCGGTAGAAGGGAATGCGTCGCTAGATAGGGAGCTTCATCAGTTTTAGTATAGATGATTTTGGCTGTTTTGTCATGCATAAATTTTTAGAATGTTCTTAAATGCCGTCAGAGTTTATAATCAAGGCGCACAAATATACAGATAAAGGGGAAAGGTTTCAAGAAAATGGATAGTAAGAAATTATAAATGAAGTGTTATAAACCAAGAAGAGCCATATCACGGTATTGCTACACTTGATATGGCCCTTGTGAATCAAACCGTTACCAACCAATCGTTACAATTCAAGACAGGTTTATTATACCCCTGTGGTTGTGGTTTCATTCAAGTGAGTGGTGTTGTTGCCTTTGTCCGCTAGAATTGAAAGGTATCAATTTGCTTTTCAAAAGCCCACTCTAACTTTCTCAATCTATTCACTCAACCCATCCGGACTGAGCGTTTTAAAACAATTGACAAAGATGTGTAAAGAACGTTACTTTATCTGTCCTTCGTGCTTATTTCATCACTTAAGACTTTGCTAATGTATAGCAAGAAATCAATTATCCAAATTTTTAAGTCCTTAAATAACAACAGGTTTTAACTAGGGTTATTAACAAATGTCAATAAAAAATGCGACCGTTGAAAGATCGCATTTTTAAAGGGATTATCAAGATATGCTTTATGCATTTCGTTCTTTAATTCTAGCCTTCTTACCAGTAAGACCTCGGAAATAATAGATTCGTTTTTCTAACTTTTCCTTTTTTGTTGATTTCAATTTTCTGAAGAGCTGGCAAATTGATTGGAAAGATTCTTTCTACTCAATCGTTCCGGACATTTTTCTAATGGTAAAAGTCTTGGTAAGTCCTGTTCCTTTTACTTGGATTACTACTCCTCTAAAAACTGGGTTCTTTTTTTCACCTTCACGGATTTCATAATAAACCGTTATCGTATCCCCAGCTGAAAATTCAGAAAATCTTTTTTGTTACAAATTCATCTGAACAAATTTAACTAACGCTTCCATGCTTATAGTTTCAAATAGATTAAGTTTATAACAACATACACGTATCTCGCCAGAGGTTGGAACAAATCGGTTGCAAAAATAAGTAAATTTACAGTATCAACAACTTAATCGGCTATTTTTTATTTTTCATCCAAATATGCGGAATACATCCACACCAACTTTTCCTGTTCCCTAATATAATCACTCATTAAGGAGTTGGTTCCTTCATCATTGATATCCCCAGATAATTCAAGGATAACCCGTTGTTTCTGCAATAGGGTTTGAAAGGATTGCAACACATTGGAGACTGCTTTAAAGCCATTGTTAACTTCATCTGTTTCCGTGATAGCGGAAGTGTTCAAATATTTGGACGATTTGTGGTCTGGTGTGAAGCCAAGTGTGAGTATGCGTTCTGCTATTTCATCAATTTTGATAAATAAATTGTTGTAGAGTTCTTCAAACTTCAGATGTAATTCGAAAAACTTCTCTCCTTTTACATTCCAATGGTATCCTCTTACATTTTGATAAAAGACCGTATAATTGGCCAATAGATCATTCAAATGGGCCGAAAGGACTTCACTTTTTCAGCATCCAAACCTATTGTATTCAAAGCACTCATGGTATTAGGTTTTTAAATTAATACTATAAAAATACGCAATAATGACTTGAAATTGTGGTTTCAATCATCATATTTAATTACTTGAAAATAGGGGTTATTTATCCAGAAGATCTGGTCTTTTTGCTGAGTACGCTTCAAGGCTTCAGCCTCTCTCCATTGTTCTATTTTAGGGTGTTACCACTGAGTAGGATTTCTGGCACTTTCCATCCCTTGTAGTCCGAAGGCCGCGTATAAATTGGCGGAGCCAAGAGATGATCTTGAAAAGAATCCGTCAATGCGCTTGTTTCATCGTTCAGCACACCGGGGAGTAGCCGAATAATGGCATCACACAATACGGCAGCTGCCAATTCACCACCACTTAGTACATAATCGCCAATGGAAATTTCACGTGTTACAAAGTGGTCCGTACCCGTTGGTCGACTCTTTATAGTGTCCACAAAGTAAAATGATGTTACCTTTAAGGGATAGTTCGTTGGCTATGGTTTGATTCAAGGTGGTTCCATCGGGTGTTAGGTAAATGACTTCATCATACGTCCGTTGTTTTTTAGTTTTGAGATGCATTTATCTATGGGTTCAATCATCATAACCATTCCAGCACCACCACCAAACTGATAATCGTCAATTTGTTTATAATTATTCGTAGCAAAATCCCTTAGGTTGTGAAAGTGAATTTCAACCAATTCTTTTCAATGGCCCTTTTAAAATGGATGCTTCGAAAGGACTTTGAAGTAATTCTGGCAATACGGTAATGATGTCAATTCGCATCAGATCAATTCTTTTCATTTACAACGCTCTATTGAGGCTTTTGCCCGTTCCAAAACATTCTTGTCCAATGTTGATAGGGCTGCTTTTCTATAATGGGCTATGGCATTGTCAAAACTACCCTGTTGTTCATGCATGATTGCATATTCATTATAAATCGTGGATTTCGTAATTCCAGGAACGGTCATGGCGATCCAATAATTCTTTTAGTTCATCCCATTTGCCTAAGGTAGAAAGTAGAATAGCATAATTGTAGTATACACTGGGGTACATGGTGATTTTCAAGACAAAGCTTGTAGAGGGTTTCCCCTTTTTCATAATCCTTAAATTTCACTTCATAGGGTACCCTAAGTGATTATAAGCCTTGCAAAATTGGAATCCATATCCAAAATCTTTTCCAACTTATTGGTTGCCTCATCATACTGTCCATTCTTAATGTTTTGGTTTGCTTGGTCTAGGAGTTCTTCTAGCTTGGTTAAGTGGTCCATGACATTTCAGCTTTAGGGCTTAAAAATACATAAAATACTTTCTACATGTTAAAAGATAAGCGAAATAGGCTTTTAAAATTAGTATATTTAAATTCTAATTCAACACTTTCCAAAATGAAAAGACGATCATTTATTAAAAATCTGCTGCAGCGAGTGCAGCCTTTACTATAGTTCCCAGTTTTGTTTTGGGAAAGAATCATATTCCGCCGAGTGATACCTTATATCTAGGTGCTGTTGGTGTAGGAGGTGGGGAGTGGAGTCATTAGTGGGCTTGCAGCTACTGGAAAAGTAAAGTTCGTTGCTTTTTTGTGATGTAGATGATGTTCGGGCAGGAAGCACCTATGGATCTTTTCCGGATGTTTCAAGATATAGGGATTTTAGAAAGTTATATGACAACCATTTGGATGAAATGGATGCAGTAATGGTTGCTACCAGACCATACCCATGCCACCATCGCATTACCGTTTATGAAGGAGAAAAACATGCTTATGTTGAAAAGCCATTGACTCATAATATTTATGAAGCACGAATGATGGCTACCGTTGCTAAAGAACAGAATATCATAACCCAAATGGGTGTCGAGGTGCTTCAAGTGATGGCATTCGTTTGGCTCAAGAAATTATAGATGCTGGTTTGATTGGTAAGGTCCATCGTGTGGATTGTTGGACCAACCGACCTGTGTGGCCTCAAGGCTTTAAGCATATCACAGAAGAAATGCCGGTTCCAGACACCTTAAGCTGGGATCTGTGGTTAGGTCCTGCATCAGAACGTCCGTACAACTCCATTACCTGCCTTTCAAATGGAGAGGGTTTTGGGATTTTGGAACGGGTGCGATGGGTGATATGGGATGCCATATCATGGAAACCCCTTTAAAACCTTGGGCTTAGGGTTCCCATATGAAGCTGAAGCAAGTTGTACCACTATTTGGTCCAATGACTTTGTAGAGGCCGATTATTCGAAGCATGCCCACCCTCTTCCGTGGTACGGTTGATGTTTGAAAATGAAACCCATGGGAAATTATCACTGAATTGGTATGACGGTGGAATCATGCCGATCTTCCTCCGGAGTTGGGTGATGGTGAGAGTCCTGGAGGCAATGGGGGCGGAAGTATATTCCATGGATCTGAAGGAATCATGGTTACCGATACGTATTCTGGAAATCCACGCTTACTTCCAGCGGAACGAATGAAAGATTTTACGCCACCAACCTCTACATTGAAGCGTGTTACTACTTCCATCAAAGGGAATGGGTGGATGCCATTTTAAATGGAGGAAGCACATCTTCTCCATTTTCTTATGGAGGTCCGCTTACTGAAGCAGTACTCATGGGGAATCTAGCTATTAAAGCCTATCAATACAAAGCCTGAAGGAAGGAAAACAGGAAGGTGATTGGGCACCATACGAATATCCGGGTCGTAGAACAATTTTATGGGATGGTGCTAATGAAAGTTACCAACTGGGATAAGGCAAATGATTGGGTTAAACGCGACTATCGAGCTGGTTGGGAATTATAATAAAAGCCCTTCACTTTTGAGTGAAGGGCTTTCTTCAATTCTTACAATTTTTAATAATAGGTGAACCTCCTTACGAGCAATGTATTTCGCCAAACGAATTACTTGCTGACTATAACTCATACTCATTGTCATACCAAACATATAATACGACATTTTCCCACCATCCGTTACGATAGTAGCATTGCTATCGTAAATTGAAGGTGCGAAGACCCTAATGTCACTGGATACCAACTCATTGCTTAAGGAATATTTAATTTGTTCTACCAAATCCCTTCCAATGCATATTTCTTCATGATGGCATTGATACCGTCTTTGAGGTTTGCTGTTCCAATTCCAAATTTAGAATAGCCAATGAGCCATTGGGAACAGGAACCCTAATGGCATTGGAAGTTAATTTGCCTTCAAAAGTGGGCAGAGCTTTACCTTACCGCTTTTCCTGCACCGGTTTCAGTAATGACCATATTCAACGCAGCAGCTCTTCCTCTTCGGTATTTATTATGCATATTATCAACCAGGTTCTGATCATTCGTGTAGGCATGAATTGTCTCCAAATGTCCATGTACAACACCTAGAGAATCTTCGACCGCTTTGAGCACGGGCGTAATGGCATTGGTGGTGCAAGATGCAACAGAATAAATATCAACTTCCTCTGGATTATATTCCAAATGATTAACACCATGAACAATATTCGAATTCCTTTTCCAGGGGCAGTAAGGAGCACTTTTTCAACCCCTTGTGCCTTCGGTGCCTACTCAAAACCTCATGATCCCGAAATGCTCCAGTATTATCGATAACCAAGGCATCTTCAATACCAAATTTTGAATAGTCAATATCTTGGGTGCATTAGCGGAAATTATATGAACGGTAGTACCATTGATTATCAAAGCTTGGTTATCGGTGTCGATTTCAACCGTTCCTGGGAAGTCACCATGAACAGAATCATATTGCAACAATGAAGCCCTTTTACTTAAAACATTTTTATCGATGCTCCCACGTGTAACAATAGCACGCAAACGCATTTGATTTCCCTTTCCAGTCCTCGTCATGAGTTCCCGAGCCAAGAGCCTGCCAATCCTTCCAAACCCATATAAAATGACGTCTTTTGGTACGATGCTCTTTTGTTCCTTGGCATCCTTTAATTTATGACTTACAAAAGCCACTGCATCTTCATAAAGATTATCCTCAAGGTGGTATTCATAGGTAAGTTTCCCGATATCCAATTTTGCAGGTGGAAGATCTAGGGTTTTATGGCTTGAGCGATTTCTACACTGTCAAAAATGGAAATGGGCTTTTGAACAAATGCTCCAGCATATTCGTGGAGGTTGAGGATTTCACTCACATTTCTATCGATCAATTGGTTTCTGAACAAGACCAATTCAATAGCCTTATCATACCAGAGATCACTTACTGTTTTAATAAATTCAACGCCTGCTTTGCGACGATCTGTTTGAAAGGAAAGTTCTTTTCATAAACTTCATCAAAACTCATTGGAATATTTTAGGGGTTTGAAAATTTCTGCAAAATACATAACTAAAACGTTTTCGTACTACTAAAGGGGAAAATAAAAAGACCCATTTGATAACTATCAAACGGGTCTAAGATTTACAGAACGATGGTAAATGCTATCTAAATATGAAGGAATTTAAATCACCTTGGTTGTCGATAAATGTGACTTTAATGGGTTCATTATTATTCCTTTGATTCATCAGTTTTTAACATCGTCAATGTCTTTCACATCCTTATCATTTATTTTGGTAATGATAATGCCTTCTAGGTTAGCGTTGCATGTCTGGAGACAATGCCCTGTTCACTTTAACTCCTTGTTCCGCACCTCGACTTCTTAATTCTGAAGGGGTTGCATTTTAACTTCAAGTCCAAGCTCTCAATTTGATAAACCTCCAATTTAACGAGGGTTACTGGGACCACACGTTCCCTACCATCCCTATTGATGGTGACTTGTACCACATCGTTTGGTCTCTTGGTGCCTAAATACCCGGTCAAATCGGAAAATTTGGTGATTTTATATTCGTCTATTTTTAATCACATCACCTTTTGTAAACCGCTTTTAGAAGCTCCGCTTCCTTCTTCAACACCAACGATATAAACTCCTTCAGTTTCGGGAACACCATAAAAGTCGGCCCTCTGGGAATCCAAACTTCCACCGGTTATTCCTAAAATTGCTCGTTGGACATTTCCATATTCCATGATATCTTCAACAACCTTTCTAGCCGTGTTGGAAGGAACTGCAAAACTGTACCCTACGTAGGAACCCGTTTCACTGGTAATCGCAGTGTTAATACCTACCAATTGCCTTTGTACATTGACCAGTGCACCACCACTATTCCCCTGTTTACGGCAGCATCAGTCTGAATAAACGACTGGGGTTGCTATCAAATTCATTCAAATCGCGAGCCTTTGCGCTCACAATGCCTGCAGTAACCGTGGAGGTCAGATTAAAGGGTTTCCAACCGCAAGTACCCATTCACCAACCTTCACCGTATTGGAATCGGCAAAGGAATAAATGGCAATTGATCTTCGCTTTCAACCTTGATCAATGCGATATCTGTTTTGGGATCACTCCCGATAAGTTCGGCTTTGTATATTTTATTGTTGTTTAAGGTAACCTCTAATTCAGAGGCATTTTCAATAACATGATTGTTTGTAATGATATAACCGTCCGGACTAATAATCACACCGCTACCAGTCCCTATCATAGCACGAGGAGTACCCTCCAAAACAAGTCCATCATATTTGTTGGCTGTGTGCTGATGGTGGTATTTTACGTGTACTACTGCATTTACCGTATTCTCTGCTGCCACTGTAAAATCAATTCCAGATGAAAGCGCCGAATTGGTATTCAAATTAGTTGAAACCAATTGCGGTTGAAGAAGGGTTTCAACCACTTCAATTTTAGCCGTATCCTCTAAAACATTTTGTACCCGCCTAAGGTAGCAGCTCCAGCTACCAAGGCTACTAGTAATAAAACGAATAGTCTGTTTCATAATAATTTGCTTTTTGTTTAATTAAATTAACAATCAAATGACGATTCTATTGTTAAGACATTTCATAATTAACGCGTATTTAACACCCTTTTGAACTTCTTTTAGGTTTGGGTTTTGTTACCTTTGTACGATGAAAATCCCATTTTTAAATATCGTGGAACGGGAAACGACTTTATCCTCATCGATAATCATCAACACATGTTCCCCAAAAATGATACCAAATTGGTTGCTCAAATGTAACCGAAATTTTGGCATAGGTGCAGATGGTTTGATTCTGTTGGAACCACATGATGCGCTAGACTTTAAAATGGTTTATTACAATAGTGACGGAAAATTGAGTAGCATGTGCGGTAATGGGGGCAGGTGTTTAATACGTTTTGCATTATGAATTGGGGTGGATTGATGAAGAAGCATCGTTTGAGGCAGTTGATGGCATTCATCATGGAGTGATCAAGGATGATGTGATCTCCCTTGGGATGAGTGAAGTAACAAAATTGAAAAGCATACCCCCATATGTTTTGGATACAGGTTCGCCACACCATGTCTGTATGGTGGATGACTTGGAATCATTCGATGTATTTTCTGAAGGGAGACGGCTACGTACAGAGCAGTATGGTAAAGCCGGTGCCAATATTAATTTTGTAGAGCAAATTAATGCGTCGACTTTCAAAGTTCGCACCCATGAACGGGTGTTGAGGATGAAACTTTATCCTGTGGTACCGGTGTAACAGCGGTGGCCCTTGCCATGCATGAATTGGGAAAAACCCGTTAAATGAAGTCACCTTGGTAACACCGGAGGTCGTTTAAAGGTGTCTTTTATGAAAAGGACCAACGCTATGAAAATATTTGTTTACAAGGACCTGCGGTTCCTGTTTTAAAGGTGTTTGGACATGACTTTACAGGAGATAATCTTTATTTAAGGGCCTTGGAGCCATCCGACTTGGATTTTATGTACCAATTGGAGAATGATGAAAACGTTTGGGAAGTAAGTCATACCATCACTCCTTATTCCAAATATGTTTTAAAACAGTATCTAGACAATGCGCATCGTGATATTTACGAGGTAAAACAATTACGGCTGGCAGTTTGCACTCAATCAGATCGGGTCATTGGGTTTGTAGACTTATATGATTTTGAACCCAAACATCAACGGGTAGGCTTGGGAATCGTCGTTTTCAATTTGAATGATCGTAGGATGGGGTATGCTAAAGAGGCCATTCAGTTGTGCTGTAATTACGGCTTTAAGCATTTGATTTGCATCAAATATTTGCCCATATAACATCGGATAACGATGGGAGTGTGCAACTATTTGAGAAGTTAGGTTCCAAAGGACTGGGGAAAAACGGGACTGGATTTTTCCGAAGGTGTATTTAAGAATGAATTTATTTACCAATTGATTCATGAGTAAAAATTTAAGAAAAGTAATTTGGGGAGTCTTAATCCTAGGGCTTGTGGGAATGGCAAGCTTTGCCTACTATGTTTATCATAATGTCTTTGAAAGCAATACTGCTTTTCAGAATGAAGAAGCTCACCTTTTATTGAAACCGGAAGTTCTTTCGAAGAGGTAGTGGCCAATATCTCCCTATTGAAAAAGACGAGGGCAGTTTTCGCAAGGTTGCAGCAAGAAAAGGGTATATAGAAAATGTCAAATCGGGGCACTATATTCTTACTCCGGAATGAATAACAATGATATCATCAATACCATTCGCAGTATAAATATTCCAATTACCGTAAAATTCAATAACCAGGAACGTCTGGAAAATTTGGCAGGACATATCGCCAATCAAATAGAGCCCGATAGCTTAGAGTTGCTTGAGGCATTTTGGACGAGGAATTCTAAAGGATAGTAATTTCAAAGAGCTTAACGCATTGGCCATGTATATTCCCAATTCATATGAAGTGTACTGGAATACTTCTGCTGCCGATTTCGGGATAAGATGTATGGCGCCTACCAAAATTTTGGAATGACACGCGACGTGCCAAGGCCAAAGAAATAAACATGACACCGAAAGAAGTGATTTCCTAGCCGCCATCGTACAAAAGGAAACAGCTAAGTTGGATGAACGTCCTCGGGTTGCGGGTGTCTATTTAAACCGGATCAAAGCAGGGATGCCTCTTCAGCCGACCCAACCATCATTTATGCAAAAACGAGCTGAAAACGACTTTGACCAAGTGATTAAGCGCGTTTTATATCGGGATCTGGAGCTGGATTCATCATTTAATACCTACAAGAACATCGGCGTGCCTCCCGGACCTATTACCATGCCAGATATCTCTTCCATAGATGCCGTCTTGAATGCTGAAGATCATGGCTATTACTATTTCGTAGCCGATGTAGATAACTTCGGCTATCATAAGTTTGCCAAGACTTTAGCACAGCACAATAGAAATCGTGCCGCTTATGTTCGATGGATCAACCAAAAAGGGGTAAATCGGTAATTGTTCACAAGTATTTTATTAAAATGATCTAAGTCATTAAAATACATTGATTTAGTGCCTACTATTGTATTGTTGTTTTTTGAATACGATTTCAATCGTTTTCGGTGGCTATTTAACAATAATTAACAGCCTGGAAATCAATTTTGTAAAATAATTCGTACCTTGCAGGCCGAAATTTGAATGGGGTAAAAGAACATTCAAAAATCAAAACAAATGAAACGTAATTTTTACAGATTGCCGTATTTATTCTAGTGTTTGCAGTTGCCTTCATAGGATTTTCTTTTAAGGGGATGTAGATATTACTTCTTATAAGATTGAACCTTCCGAAGGACTTTGTTATCATGTACCAAATGAAGATGAAGTTTTGAAGGAGCTACCAGCAGTTGCTGTTCAACCATTATTTCTTGGAAAAACCTACATAGGTTTTAAGGAAGCTCTTGGTTTTAAGGAATCTCGTGGTCGGTATGGAATAGTAAATAGCTTTGGTTATTTGGGAAAATATCAATTCAATAGAAATACCCTTTCCATGATTGGAATCAAAATCATGATACCTTCCTGGAGGATTCCGAATTACAGGAAGTAGCATTCAATGCCTATACCGCCAGGAACAAATGGATTTTAAGAAGGGATATTAAAGATTTGATGGACGTTATATCAATGGGGTTAAAGTGACTGAATCTGGAATTCTTGCTGCAGCCCATTTGGCAGGGGCAGGGAATGTTAAGAAATACCTTCGAAGTGGAGGTGCCTATAACTCTCTGATGCCTTTGGAACTTCCATTCGTTATTATATCAAGAAGTTTTCGGGTTACGATACCTCTATCATTGAAGCCCAAAGAAGGCAATTATCTTCTAAGATCTATTATTTCTGAATGATAAATAAGGTGGGCCTTTTTAAGGTCCACCTTTGTTTTCCACGCCTCTGAACTTTGTGTCTTGATATATTCCGAAGGCAATGTTAAATCACAGGCGACACAAAGATTTGTCTGAGGGTGTAGGGCAGAAACCAGGCTTTCCATGAGCTGATTATTCCGATAGGGTGTTTCAATGAACAATTGGGATTGATTCTGTTGTTCAGAAAGCCGCTCTAGGCGTTTAATTTCTTTTTCCGTTCTTGCTTATCGATGGGCAAATAGCCGTTAAAGGCAAAATTTTGACCATTCATTCCACTTGCCATTAAGGCCAAAGTATGGAAGATGGACCCACCAATGGTACTACTGTATTCCCTTGATATGTGCGCCACAATCATGGCTCCAGGATCGGCAACACCCGGACAACCAGCATCACTTATGATACCCATATGATGCCCTTCCAGACATGGATTGAGCAGGTTGGGAATTTCTATTTCATCTGTAAATTTATTTATAGTCTCAATATGAAGATCGGGTTGGGACTTTTTTGGAACAATGGCCTTGATGAATCTACGGGCATTTTCTCGTGCTCCACCACATAGTGATCAATGGATTCAACTGCTTTTTAACCAATAGTGGAAGCACTTCCAAAGGAGGTGTTTCTCCAAGGGTATTTGGAATAAGATATAGATTACCAAATTCTGCAGCCATATTATTTTACAATCAGCTTCGCATAAGAATTTTGACCACTTTCTAAAAGTGAATGTACCATGTACAATCACGATGGAATGGAGGTCAAGTTCAATTGAACAGACTTCTGATTCACCTGTTGAGTTCCATTATGAGTTGTCCTTTGAGATTGAACACTTTCGGTTTTGAAACAAGTGAGTGTTGGATTCAATAGACACTGTTTGGTCTGCAGGGTTTGGGAAGATCTTGATGGTATTTGCGTTAACATCATCAATTCCAGCAATTTCCGAGCCCATTAGTCTGTAGATGTTACCAGAAATACTTAAAATGTATAATTCTTTATCAATATCCTCAGCAAAACTAACCCAACTACCTCCAAAATTCCCAAAATTGATCAAATCACCATTGGAATCGACCGCTCCAATAATGGAAGAACCAAAATCTGCGAAAAATAAAGTCCTTCGATATCGGTATATACACTACCGCGATATACATAGCCACCTGTTATCGAGTTACCAACCGAATGTGGGTATTCAGCCACTGGGAAGGTTAATTCTGAGGGGTCGAGGACACCCTGTAGTATTAAAAAGGCACCGATGCCTCATAACAGCGCCATCCGTAGTTCACTTCAGCTTCGGAACACGAAACTCGATTGATTTCCTCCCAAGCATTTTGTCCTACATCAGCAATCAAAGATCACCGTTGGCACTGTCAAAACTAAATTTCCAGGGATTACGAAGACCATAGGCCCAAATTTCTTGGGCATCGGTAGAACTTCCTGCAAAAGGATTATCAGCGGGAATTCCATATGGAGCTCCGCCCGGTTGGGGTTGTCTACATCAATCCGTAACAACTTTCCCAGTAACAAAGTGGTATTCTGTGCACGATTGCCTGGATCACCTCCACTTCCACCATCTCCAGAGGCAATGTAGAGGTACCCATCTGGCCTGAAATGCTACATCCTCCATTATGATTGGAAAATGGTTGTATATAGTCCAATAGAAGTTCACTACTTGGGTCAGCTACATCTGGATTGCCCGCATCCACACTAAATCTAGATATCTGGGTATCTCCGTTGAGATCTGTGTAATTCACGTAAAAGAATCCATTGTTCTCATAATCGGGATGAAATGCCAAACCTAAAGACCGCGTTCCCCATTGGAAGTTATTTGAGAAGAAATATCCAAAAGGGCGTTGGGTTAACCGAACCATCGGATTTAAGATTTCTATTTGCCCTTCTTTCTCAACTACGAACAATCGTTCATCCCCTGCATGGGTCATATGGATTGGTTGAGATAGTCCGAGGCAAACAATTCGATATCGATATCTTGGGTCCATGCTGTTTGAAGTAACAGGATGCATCCAGGGTAAGCAATTTTTCATAGCAAGATTTTTCTTAAAATAATAAAAATGGCACATGGTCTTATTGAAAACGAGAGGCAATTTTTCACATGCTTCGTTCAGCATCGAATAAACATGGTCAAACCCTTGATTTCCCCATAATAGGGATCAGGAACATCCACATTTTCGTCGGGGAATATTTCATTCAATATAAGTTGCACTTTATTGATTTCCGTTTCGTTTTTAGCCATTTTACAACATCCCTATAATTGGAGTTGTCCATTACAAAAATGAAATCATAGGTTTCAAAATCATAAGCAACAAATTTCCGTCCCCTTTGATCTGTAATATCAAGTCCATTTTTCTTGGCTACTTCAATGCTTCTTGGGTCTGGTAGTTCGCCCACATGCCAGCCTCCGTACCTGCCGATTCCACCAAAACTTTATTTCCATCTACTTTGGATTTTAAGATACCTTCTGCCAGGGGAGACCTGCAAATATTACCAAGGCACACCATTAAGATTTTTGTTTTCCATAGAACGAAAAAAAAATCGCTGGAAGCAGGGAGTTTTACAATGTTAATTTTTTGTTCAAGTCTTCAACATATTTTCGAAATTGCTTATCGGTACTTGAAGATTGTCAACCGTTTTACGCGTGTAGCACCGTTGCATGATCACGCTGACCAATTTGGGAGCTAATGGAAGCCAAAGGAAGCCTTGGAATTTTTAGCAAAGAACATAGCCAGCTGTCGAGGCTCCGAACAATATGCCGTTTTCTGGTTTTGGATTGTAAGGTCTCCACATCCATCTGGAAATACTCGCTTACCACTTTTTGAATATAATCGATGGAAACCTCTCGTTTGGTGTGCTTTACGTAATTATCAACGATCTTTTTAGCCAGATCAATCGTGATTTCCCTTTATTAAACGAGGAGTGGCCGGAAATTATAGCACCTTCCAATTCCCGGATGTTGGTTTTGATATTGTTGGCCAAAACTCAATGATGTCCTCTGGCATTTCAACACCATCACGATAAAGCTTATTTTTGATGATCGCGATACGCGTATCATAATCGGGATGATTTAATTCTGCAGAAAGCCCCATTTGAAACGAGACAACAAACGCTGTTCAATATCAATCATGTCTACTGGAGCTTTGTCACTTGTTAGGATGACTTGCTTTCCATTTTGATGTAGATGATTGAAAATGTGGAAGAATACATCTTGTGTTCCTGCTTTGCCCGACAGTAATTGGATGTCATCCACTATCAATACATCGATAATTTGATAAAAGTGAATAAAATCGTTTCGATTGTTCTTTTGACCGATTCAATATATTGTTGTAAATTTTTCCGCAGAAATATATAGAACGGTTTTGAGATATTTCTCCTTGATCTCAACTCCAATGGCATGAGCCAAATGTGTTTTCCCAATCCAACGCCCCAAAAATCAATAGTGGATTAAACGAAGTACCCCGGGTTTATTGGCAACAGCAAATCCAGCAGATCGTGCAAGACGGTTGGAATCCTTCCAGGAAATTCTCAAAGCTGTAATTGGGATTGAGTTGTGATTCTATTTTACATTCGGATACCGGGAATGATAAACGGATTTTTGAGTTCGACTTTTATTCTTGACCGGTACATCAACCTCTGGTCCTTGACCTGGCTACGATTGGCACTGGGAATTTTTTCAGTGAATGGCTTTTGTTTCCGTAGGTATTTTCCATCTTGATGATGTATACCAACTTCGCTTTTGCGCCAAGCTCTTTGGTGAGTGCTACTTTAAGAAGCTTTACATAATGCTCTTCAAACCACTCGTAGAAAAATTTACTCGGTACTTGAATACTGAGTGCATTATCACTGAGTTTCACTGCCTTGATAGGTTCGAACCAGGTTTTGTAAGCTTGTGTTGATATATTATCTTCAATAAAGGACAAACAATCGCTCCAAACCGTTTCGGCAGTTTTACTCATAGTGATGTTTTGAAGTTTTAGTTAGTTAATTCGCGGCTAAGAAATTTGCGAAAAGGAGCATTCGCTAACATTTTCTTAACAATGCAAATATGTGAACAAAAAATGAAAAAAAAAAAAAAAGGGGTATTGAATTTTAAATTTTTTTCCCATACTTTAATCTGTCTAAAGCTACAAAAAAGTTCCTTTTTCAATTAGATTTCCATGAAAAAACACGTACGAAAATTCAGTGCGCTATGGCGAAACCGATCAGATGGGTGTCGTTTACTATGGGAATTATCCGTTATACCTAGAACAGGGAAGGACAGAATGGCTAAGGGAATTGGGCTTTTCTTACCGTTGGATGGAGGCCAATAATATTCATCTGCCAGTGACCGAACTGCATATTCAGTATAAATTACCAGCCCGTTATGATGACTCGATTACCGTGGTAACCACTTTAAAGAATATTCCTACAGCCAAAATTGAGTTTCTTTATGAGATTTTCAACGAATCTGAAGAGCTTCTTGTAACGCAACAACGACCTTGGTTTTATTGATTCAACCACAAATAAAATACGTAGGGCGCCAGATTATTTATTGGAAAAATTGAAAGATTAATTTTCAACTTTTAATGTCAACTTTATAGGTATTCTCAAAAATGTTGAAAATCCTTTTCGCCTCTTTTTTCCTTACGCTTATTTTAATTCTGCAATTCAAATGCATTTCGATCCAAGATTGTTAGATCTTCTTCTTTAATTATGCGCATCACCGCATTCATTTCGAGATATTCAAATTCCAATTGAAAACGTCATCGATGGTTTGCGAACAATTTTAGAGGCTTCAAGGGCCATTTTGGCCGTAGTTCGGTATGCTTGTATCAACCCACAACTCCAAGTTTTGTGCCTCAAAATAACGAACTACCACCACCAAGGTATTGGTGACATTAAAAGATTGTAACTGGCCGTATATTGGCATTCCAGCACTATTGGAGGCTCCCCATCATCGTGGTCCAAATTTTCATACTGTTTTCCTAGCTGCCACGCATAACACCAATGCCTTGCATTATAATGGGTGGTTTTAATGTTGCTAGATGCTCTTTTATGGTGTCTTCATCAGAAACAGGAAAAGCATATCCAAAAAATTTACTTCCGCGATCTTTGAAGAGGACTTGGGTGAAGGGTTTTTATGGTTTTATAGGTATCTTTTCATAGCGAATTGCCTAAACTGACCAATAATATGCTAATGACCGCAAGTGCGATGCCAATCAATTCTTCCTCAATAGCTTTCTTCAAATAGTGCAATTCCTAACAAGGTTGATAGTATGACAATTGCCACGTTATTAACGGTAAAAATACCGGAGCTCTCAAAATCACTTTTTAGCGCCAGTACAATGAAATAAATTGAAAAGTAATTGGGTACCCCAAGGCAATCCTGCCAATGACATTTTTCCATTCCAACTTCAGTGTTCCTTTAATCTTTAAATAACCTACAAGAAGGAGTCCTATAATCGCTGCGGAAAAACAATGTGGAAGAAAAAGTGGGACTTCTGAACTCTTGACGTAGGTATCTTCAAATACTTTATGGATGTATCAATAAACCACGCCAAAAATACTAGTACAGGGAAAAGGATATTTTTCGATTGATGGGCAGTCCGGTTTTACTCTTTAGGAGGCCAAATACACTGCCACGAGGGCAAGTACAATACCAAATTGATTTCAAAAGGCCCAATGATTCCTTATAATACACAACCCCAAATACAATAGGCACCACAACACTCATTTTGTGGCCACTGAAACGACAGACAGACCACTGCGTTGCGTAGTCCAAGCCATTAAGTGGAAAATTAGAATAAACAATCCGCCTAAGGCCATGGCAAATGGAAACCATGAATAGTTAGGAACTTCAATCAGATTGGTAGGATTCTTATTGAGCATTAAGCACAAAAGCAGGCGCAGATAGTTTACAACAATGGCTTGAAGGGTGTGTATTTTGAATCTGTCGAATAGTTTAAACACGACAAAGATGAGGGTAGAGGAGAGTATGCTGAATAATAAGGCAATCAAGACGATTTGTTTTTATAATGCCAAACTTGATCATTGGCTAATTGTTCCATACTGTAAGGTTCTACATCCAAATGCGGTGCTTTTTATGCCATTTTCAAATTCAGTCCCTCCTTTAAAACAAGTGCTTCATCCCATAGCTCGGTATCGATAAAAGTTTGTAATGTTTGTTGCCACCTTCAACGATTAAACTTTTGAATATTTCTTTAAAAGCACATTGGTAATTTGTTCAGCAAGCGACTTTTCAAAATCAATATGAACAAATTCTATTTGATCTAACGGATTGCGTGATTGTTCGGTCAATACGATGGTTGGAATACTGCCATCCAAAACAGCAGCACTTTCCGGAATTCTCCTAGACCGATCCAATACAACCTAACAGATTCTTTCCTGGCCAGTCTCTTAATGAAAGTTTCGGATTATCGTCCAAAACGGTTTGTGTGCCTACCAAAATAGCCTCTTCTTGTGCACGCATTTTGGGCTCTCTAGTGAATAGGCATTGGAAATCCAAATGGGTTCTTTTTGTCCCTAACCGCAGGAGCGATAAAGCCATTATGGGTTTCTGCCCATTTTAAAAATGTAGGGACGGTGTTTTGTGTGAAACGTAAAAATCGTTTGTTCAGTTCTTTGCATTCATCATTTAGAATGCCAAACAGGACTTGGCATCCAGCATCTGAAGCTTTTCAATGCCGTTACCGGCTACCTCTGTGGAAAGGGTCTTTTGAACCTATGACAACATTTGGGATTTGATGCTTTATAATGAGGTCACTACACGGAGGGTTTTACCAAAGTGAGTACAGGGTTCCAAACTCACATACATAGTACTGGATTTCAATAAATCCTTATCCTTTACAGCTGCAATCGCATTGACTTCGGCATGGGCTTCTCCAGCCTTCTGATGCCATCCTACCAATAATGGTATCTTTATGGACAATTACTGCACCCACCAAGGATTTGGGTACGTATTCCCAAGTCCTTTTTTGCCAATTCCAAGCATCGAAACATGTATTTTTCATGTATCTTCACTTTCAAAATTACGGAGGAAAGTGAGTTATGAGCCATCTGTATATTCGAGGGATTAAACCCACTGATAATAAAGCAATTGCCAAGGTCATTCGTAGTGTTTTGGAAGATTTCGGGGTGCCTAAAGTCGGAACAGCCTATGCGGATACGTCCTTGGAATGTATGTATGAAACCTATCAACTCCACGATCTGCCTATTTTGTGATAATCGACCAAGATGTAGTGGTTGGTGGCGGCGGAATTGCCCCACTGGCCAATTATGAAGGAAATGTTTGTGAATTGCAGAAAATGTATTTTTACGAAGTTCGAGGTAAGGGTTGGGAAGCAAGATGATCCAAACCTGCTTGCAGAAAGCAAGGCGTTTTAGCTTTCATAAATGCTATCTGAAACAATGCCCTATATGAAGGCAGCACAGCTACTGTATAAAAAGAATGGATTTGATTATTTGGAGGGACCTATGGGAGATACCGGGCATTATGAATGTGGTGTGAACATGATTTTAGATTTAAAAGATGACAGTAAAAGAGATACAAAAAGAATATCAAGAACAATTGAAATCGACTTACCCAAAGGATGAGGTTGATGCCTTATTTTTTAGCTGCGGAAGCAGAAATGGGATGGAAGAAGGCGAAAGTCCTAACGGAAATGAACGAACCCATGAGTATGGGAGAAAGCATTGGGATGATAGGAATTCTGAAGCGATTAAAAACCGGATGCCCATCCAATATGTGTAGGGAAAACCACGTTCTTTGGGATGGATTTCATGCTAAATGAGCATACCCTAATCCCTAGGCCCGAAACTGAAGAATTGGTGCAATGGGTTCTGGATGATTTTCGCAAATCTAAGAATCAATTAAAGATATTGGATATCGGCACTGGATCTGGTTGTATCGCTGTGGCATTGGCCAAAATTTGCCAAATTCTGATGTTTCAGCCATGGATATTTCAGCAGATGCTTTGCAGATGTCTTCCTTGAATTCCAAGAAGAATGAGGTTAAGGTTTTTTCTTTGAACAGGATGTATTGACAACGAATAAATTGCCAGACACCTATGATGTTATTATTTCCAACCCGCCTTATGTTAGGATGCAGGAGAAAGGGAAAATGCATCAAAATATCCTTCATTTTGAACCTTCTAAAGCCCTATTTGTTGAAGATGAAAATCCACTTGTATTTTATCAAAAATTGGCAAATTGGCCATGAATCATCTTAAGCAAGGAGGTTTCGTATACTTTGAAATTAATGAGTATCTTAGTAAGGAAATGGGTGCACTTATGAAGTCCTTGGTTTTCAGAATGTTGAATTAAGAAAGGATTCATTTGGAAAAACCTCGATTGTTGAAATGCAGATATGGCTCAAAACTTGATAAAATATGTGTTTTTGTGGCAGCAGTGAAGGTAATGATCAGCTCATTATCCAAACAGCTCAAGAATTGGGCATTTATTTGGCTGAAAATCAACGCACGTTGGTCTATGGAGCTGCAAAGATTGGAGTCATGGGTCTACTGCTAAATCTGTATTAGATCACCATGGTGAGGTCATAGGAATTATTCCAGAATTTTTGAAACGGAAGTAGTCCATTTGGGACTTACCCAGTTGGTTACCGTAGAAAATATGCACCAGCGAAAATTGAAATGCAAGAGGTGAGTGATGGATTTATTGCCTTACCTGGCGGAATGGGTACCTTAGAAGAGCTCTTTGAATTACTTACCTGGCTGCAATTGGGCTTGCATAAAACCGATTGGGTTGTTGAATATCAATCACTTCTACGATGATTTATTATCCTTATTGGAAACAATGGTACGAAAGGGTTTTATCGATGCAGAATTACGAACTGTTATTGGTTTCAGATTCGTATGAGCAGCTTATAGCGAAAATGGATGCCTTCAAATCCCCAGTTATTCCAAAGTGGTTGAATCCAGATAGAACATAATTTCAAGGTTAAAGTGGATAACTTTTCGTTGAACTGCAGTTAATTTGAGTATAATTTATTTACTTTAACTCAGATTTAACAAAAACACTATCCATGAAATTTAAAATCTTTACGCTTTGCTGTCTGTTACTTATGGGGTAGGTACAGTCGCACAAGAAATTACCAGTCAGAATGCCTCCGTTGTAACCAAAAGTCACATCGGTTGAATATGTAAGTTCATTGGCCTCGAGGCCCCAGGATTTAATTCCAGCTGTGGACGAAGAGAAAAGTACTGGATCGACGGTCTTTAGGAAACATGATTGTTCCTGGGAAAGACCCTCAAGTCCAAGATGATTATTATGTTAGGAATAGAAATGGAACAAACCCTTCCTTCAAGAGCACCTTCCGTTGTTTTTGATGCTTACGCATCCAGTGCTCAACCTACAGATCCTTCGTTAGCCATTGGGCCGAATCATGTTTTTGTAGTTTATAATACTGGGTTTACGATCTATGATAAATCGGAAATCAATTGGTAGGGCAACAGCACCAAGTCCTGCGATTTTCCCAAATGGAGGTTGTTGTGACCTTACAGTATCCTACGACAATGCCGCAGACCGCTGGGTACTTACTTTTTAGTGATTGGTGGTGGTGCACAAATCGCCGTTTCTGATGGTCCCAATCCTGTTACTGCCGGGTGGTACGTTTATAGCATTTCAACCATTAGCGATTATCAAAAACTTTCGGTATGGAGTGATGGGTATTACATCACCGACAATACTACTTCAAGTAATAAGGTATGGGCTTTGGAACGTGACGCCATGTTAGTTGAAGCCCAAATGCACAGGTGGTTGGATTTAACTTACAGGGTTAAGCACGTTTGGTTTTACAGTCCGCAAGTACTAAATGTAACAGACGATAACACACCGGCAGCGGGCGGGGCTACTGTTATTTATTTGCAAGATGATGCGTGGTCTGGGGTTGCAGAAGATCATATTAAATTCTGGACCATAGACGTGGATTGGAACAGTCCCGGAAATTCCACTATTTCGGCACCAACGGAATTTCCTGTTACACCCTTTATCAATGTATTTGACAATGGAAGTTTTCAAATCTCCGACAGCCTGGAAATGGACGACCCATTAATGTGGATGCATTACAGGCTATTATCATGAATCGAGCTCAATTGAGAAGTTCGGCACTCATAATTCCGCAGTGTTTAATTTTGTGGTAGATACCGATGCTTCCAATGAGGAATTGGCTGGGATCCGTTGGTATGAATTCGGCAAAGTGGCGATAACCAACCTTGGAGCCTGTATCGGGAAGGAACCTATACGGCACGACGGAAGACATGCATGGAATGCCAGTATGGCGATGGATGCACAAGGAAATATCGGAATGGGGTATTCATCAATGTCTGGTCCGAATTCCTCAAACACTACCTATATTGGTTCTTATTATACAGGAAGGGAAGTTCAGACCCACTTGGAACCATGACCTTAATGGAAGGGATCATTTCTGAGGGAACTGGAAAAATTCCGGGGACTCGATATGGGATTACAGTAAAATGGACGTAGACCCGGTAGATGGTCAGACTTTTGGTTTATCAATGAATATTACAAAAGTGGAAGAAGGGGAGTAGCAGGAGCCTTTCAAGTCCAAGCTGCCCGCCAGATACCGAAGCGCCTACAACTCCGACAAACTTGACGGCAGATAATATTACGTCTTCCAGTGCGACATTGAATTGGGATGCTTCTTCAGATAATGTTGGCGTTGCATCCTATAATGTGTATCTCGATGGTAATTTGGTTGGGACGACTTCCAATACCAGCTTTGACTTATTGACCTTAAGTCCGTTGACATCTTATAACGCAGCGGTAAATGCACAGGATGCAGCAGGAAATGTTTCTGGCGATGCAACTACGGCTTTCACAACCTTGGAAGGCGGTGGAACTGGAGGTGGTGAATTGCTGCGTTCTATTTTGAAACCGGTTTCGAGGGTTGGTCTGATGGTGGTAAGGATTGTACGTGGCAAAACACCTCGAATTCCTATGAGGGATTATATTCCATACAACTTAGGGATGGTTCTTCAAGCTCTCAATCAACGTCTCCTAGTTTGGATCTATCTGGTAATGGCAGTGTGACTATTGATTTTTGGCACTATGCCTCGGTACTGAAAACGGCGATAGTTTCTTTGTGGAATATTCCGATGGTGGTGGATTTCAAGTTATTGGTCAATATGTGAGCGGTACAGACTTCAGTGATGACAGTTTTAATAATGTGGTAATCAGCTTGGATGCTGGCACTACAACCTCTCATCCAATGCACGTATTAGAATTCGTAATAATATGAACCAAAAGAACGATCGGATTTGGTTTGATCAAGTAATCATAACCGGTGATGCATCCAACGCACCGCTGGTGTTTAATGGTCCTTCGAGTTTTGATTTGGATATTGATGAAAACATCGCTATGTATCCTAATCCAACCAATGATATTCTGAATATTGAAATCCTTCGAGGAGCTTTTGATGTAATAAATATCTATAATACTTTAGGCGTTCTTGTAGATCAATTGGATGGATCTCTTAAAAACACGCTATCAATGTAAATAATTTTGAAGCAGGTGTTTATTATGTGACTTTGTTTCTAACGGCATCGCCTCAACCAAGCGATTTATCAAGCAATAACTAACTTGATTCTTTATTTTTAAAAGCTGTCCATCATGGGCAGCTTTTTATTCAAAATGCCTTAGCAATTTCTATATTTGTGTTCATGAATGTTGAACAACAGATCCTCAACCTCCGGAAGAACTTCGAGAGCATAATTACCGATATTATGTACTGGATAATCCGAGCATTTCCGACTTTGAATTTGACAAAAGCTAAAACAGCTTCAAGAGCTTGAAAAGGCACATCAGAATTCTATGACCCCAATTCGCCAACCTTACGGGTAGGTGGGAGGTCACAAAACTTTCAAACGGTTGCGCATCGATTTCCAATGTACTCTTTGGACAATAGTTATTCCCAAGAAGATTTGGAAGATTGGGAAAAGCGTATTAAAAAATTGGTGGATGGTCCTATTTCCTATACCTGTGAGCTCAAATATGACGGTGTTTCCATGAACCTCACCTATATGAACAGGGTAAGTTGATCCGAGCAGTTACAAGAGGTGATGGGTGCAGGGGACGATGTCACAACCAATGTCAAAACCATTCGATCGGTACCTTTGCATCTTAAAGGTGATTTTCCAGAATCATTTGATATTCGAGGTGAAATTGTCCTTCCCCTGGAGGTTTGCAAAAATGAATGAAGAACGGGTAGAATCTGGGGAAGATCCCTATCGAAATCAAGAAATACGGCTTCTGGAAGTTTAAAATTGCAGGATAGTGCAGAAGTTGCAAGAAGGCCACTAGAATGTTTGCTTTATGGATTGAAGGCCAACCGCCTTCCAATAACGACCCAGTTTGAAGGTTTGAAAAAAGCTAGGGAATGGGATTTAAAGTACCTTCGGAAGCAAGATTAGTAGACTCCATAGAAGCGGTTTTGAATTATGTAAATTATTGGGAATCGCATCGCCATGATTTGCCGTATGAAATCGATGGAGTGGTGGTAAAGGTCAATAGTTTGCAACAACAAGAAGAACTGGGTTATACTGCAAAGGCACCACGGTGGGCTATGGCCTATAAATTCAAAGCTGAACGCGCGACCACTCTTTTGCATAGAATTACCTATCAAGTAGGACGAACTGGTGCCATTACTCCCGTTGCCAATTTAGAGCCTGTTCCCTTGGCAGGAACGATTGTGAAACGTGCATCACTCCATAATGCAGATCAAATTGCGAAATTGGATGTTCGTGAAGGAGATACGGTTTTGTTGAAAAAGGGGGCGATATCATTCCGAAGATCATTGGGGTTGATTTTTCCATGCGCCCAGAAAACACACTACCTAAGGAATATATCACGGAATGCCGGAATGTCATACCTTGGTTGAAAACAAGGTGAGGCCTTGCATTATTGTCCTAATGCCGCATCTTGCCCCACAAATCATAGGAAGGATACAGCATTTTATTTCGAAAGGCTCTCGACATTGAAGGATTGGGAGGAAACGGTAGCCCTATTGGTGGAAAATGATCTTATTGAAAATTATGCCGATTTATATGACGACCATAGAGCAAGTCATTCCGCTGGAACGAATGGCAGAAAAAGTGCCGAAAACTTAATTAAGGGGATTGAGGCCTCTAAATCAATTCCTTTTGAACGGGTCCTATTTGGGTTGGGAATCCGTTATGTTGGAAGACCGTGGCAAAAAATTGGCAAGACATTATACGTCCATAGATGCCATACAAGCGGCAAGTTTGAAGATTTAATTTCGGTGGATGAAATAGGGGATAAAATTGCAGAAAGTGTAATTCACTTTTTTCTCAGTTCAAAACAGAGAGTTAATGACCCGACTAAAGGCCTATGGATTGCAGTTGGAAATCTCTGAAGATGCCCTTGCCAAACAATCCTCGGAACTGGAAGGAAAGACTTTGTAGTATCTGGGGTATTTGAAAAGGTATCAAGAAATGAATTGAAAAAATTAATAGAAGACCACAGTGGAAAGGTGTCCGGAAGTATATCGGGGAAACCAGCTATGTGGTAGCTGGGGATAATATGGGGCCTTCCAAAAGGAGAAAGCGGAAAAATTGGGAATCCCAATAATTTCTGAATCGGATTTTTAAGAATGATAGGCCAGTAACTGAATTTTGAAATAATGCACCATTGAAGTGTTTGGATTGCACAACATATTGGAGAAAATAAAGCAGAAATCCTTAAGGAGAAGGATTAATCAAAACCTGCAATTACGCGATACATCACAAGTGAACGCAAAAATGAATACTTTGGCGTTCTTGGTTGATGAACTGGTTTTGATGATTTGGAGCGATTGTACAGTTTCGCCCATAGTTTTGGCTTGATCCCAAAAGATGTGAAAGTATTTACCTTTTGGAAGTGAGAAAAATTGCCTACCCTTAAACAAAATCGAGTCTATCACAAGGATTTTAATTGGAAGGGGAATTGCATAATCAAAATGCATTGGAATTTTTGGATCAAAGCTTTGATGTTTTGGTAGGATGGTATGAGAAAACGCATCCTTTCCTCGACCCGATGATTTCACAAAGCAAGGCTAAATTTAAAGTTGGTTTTGCTGGTAGTGATCAACGCTTGTTTGATTTGATACTGAATATTTCCCCAAGGGATGTGGATTTATTTGAAAGCGAGCTGAAAAAATACCTAACCCTCATGAAAAAATTTAATTAGATGAAATCATTAATTGGAACAGGAGTCGCTTTAGTTACCCTTTCAACAAAGATTTGGAAGTGGATGTTGCTGCGCTGAAACGCATCGTAGCCTATCAAATTGATAACGGGTAGATTATTTAGTAGTTCTAGGAACGACAGGCGAAAGTGTAACGCTAAATAAAGAGGAAAAAACTTGGTGATCGATACCATCGTAGGGGCAAATGATTCCACCTTACCGTTGGTGTTAGGGTTGGAGGCAATAATACTGCTGAGGTCGTCAAGGGATTGAAAACAGGGATCAGCTTTTGATGCCGTACTCTCGGTTTCACCAATGTACAACAAACCAACTCGGAAGGAATTTACATGCATTTTAAAGCGGTGGCAGAAGCCAGTCCGAAACCCGTAATTCTCTACAATGTGCCTAGCAGAACGGCAAACAATATATTGCCTTCCACGGTATTGCGATTGGCAAGGGATTTTGATACCATTGTTGCGATCAAGGAAGCGGCAGGCGATTTGGTTCAAGCCATGCGATTGATTGCAGATGCCCGAAGATTTCTTGGTCATTTCTGGTGACGATATGATTGCTTTGCCCATGGTGGCCGCAGGAGGTGCTGGAGTGATTTCTGTTATTGGGGAAGGGTTTCCAAAAGATTTTTCAAATATGATTCGATTGGGATTGCAAGGACAAACATCAGAAGCTTTTGCACTTCATTATAAGCTTGCACCTGCTATTGATTATATATTTGAAGAAGGAATCCAGCGGGAATCAAATCTGTTTTGAAGCTCTTGGTTTGTGTGAGGCCTTTGTTCGGTTGCCACTTGTCCAAGCTAGTGAAGGGCTGCAACAAAAATAAGAACCTTTAGGCAATTATCAATAGGTCATTCCGTTAATGCTATCGGGTACTGGATAGCGCTAAATAGGCGATCTTGCCCTCACATTATTTTGTTTTGTAATCGGGTTAATTTCACTACTTTTGCACGATGTTTTATAATTACATGAGAAAGAGTCTTTACTGTTGATGATTGGAGTAATAATGGGTTCCTGCGGGGAATACCAATCTGTGTTGCGCTCTGAGGATTCAACTGCCAAATATGCCATGGCCGATTCCCTTTATAAAGTTGGGAAGTATAGAAAGGCTTTGCGATTGATGGAGCAGTTGGTGCCTTTGTATAGAGGGAAGCCACAGTCTGAAGCCCTCATGTATAAATATGCCAATACCTTCTACAATCTAGAGGATTATTTTCTTTCGGGGTATCAATTTGAACGATTTGTGACTTCCTACCCAAAGAGTGATAGCGTGGAGATGGCGGCCTATAAATCGGCTAAAAGTTATTATGAAATTTCCCAAGATTTTCTTTGGACCAAAAGGAAACCTATACGGCACTGGAAAAACTGCAACAGTTTGTCAACCAATATCCTACGTCAACCTACAGAAATGAAGCCAATAGCATGGTTGCCGAATTGCGTACAAAACTCGAAAAAAGATTTTGAAACCGCAAAGCAATTCTTGCGCATTTACGATTATAAGGCATCTATTTCAGCATTCGATAATTTTATTCGGGACCATCCTGGATCAGAATTTAGAAAGGAAGCCTTTTATCATCGGCTTGAAGCTGCTTACCTATTAGCCATCAATAGTCTTCCTAGTTTAGTACGGGACCGTTTGGAAACATCAACGAAGTACTATAATGATTTTGTGAAGTACTATGGTGAGAGTGATATGAAAGAGGATGCAGATGAAATAATGAGCGATATAAACGAACGATTAATAGAATATAATACTGAAATCAATTAGACATGAGCGATATAAAAATTCAGAAGCACCGGTAACTACGACTACTATCGACAAGAACTTGATCGATGAGCCAACGAACAATATTTATGAGGCTATTTCAATTATAGCCAAAGGGCAGGTCAGATCAATGGGGATATCAAGAAGGAGTTATTGGAGAAATTGGATGAGTTTGCTACTTACAACGATAGCCTAGAGGAAATCTTTGAAAACAAAGAGCAAATTGAAGTTTCCAAATTCTGAAAGACTTCCAAAGCCTCATGCCATGGCTGTTCAAGAATGGTTGGAAGGAAAGATTTACTACAGAAATACCAGGACGAATCCTGGATGAAAATTAATAGGTGATGTCCATGTTAAGCGGTAAAAGGTATTACTCGGCATAACGGCCGGTATTGCCGCTTATAAAAGTGCGTATTTAGTACGGTTACTGATTAAAAGGAGCAGAAGTCAAAGTGGTAATGACGCCTGCTGCAAGGATTTGTTACTCCATTAACCCTTTCTACGCTTTCCAAAAACGAGGTGACTTCCACCTTTACAGATGAAGAAAACGACAATGCCCAATGGAATAACCATGTAGAATTGGGAATGTGGGCGGACGATGCTTATTGCACCCGCTACAGCGAATACCCTATCTAAAATGGCAGCTGGCAACAGTGATAATATATTAGTGGCCACGTACCTTTCTGCTAAATGCCCTGTATATTTTGCCCCTGCCATGGATCTGGATATGTACCAGCATCCTTCCACTAAGGCGACTTTTAAAACCTTGGAAGAATTCGGAAATATCATGATACCAGCTACCCACGGTGAATTGGCAAGCGGATTGATAGGGCAAGGTAGGATGGCTGAACCGGAGGATATTGTTCAATATTTGGAAGAAGATTTTTCGAAAAAGATGCCCTTTTCGGAAAACAGTTTTAGTAACTGCTGGCCCAACCTATGAAGCGATGGACCCTGTACGTTTTGTAGGGAACCATTCTAGGAAAATGGGGTATGCCATTGCTCACGAGGCGGCTAAGCTTGGTGCTGAAGTGCATTTAATTCCGGCCCTACCCACCTGGAGGTATCTCATCCCTTCATTGAGAAAACCCCGGTGACATCGGCCGCCGGATGTATGAAGCTTGTCATGATGTATTCAATCAAATGGATATCGCCATTTTAAGTGCTGCAGTTGCAGATTATCGCCCAGCTAAAATAGCCCAGAGAAAATCAAGAAGAATGATAAAGGGTATGACGTTGGAGCTTGAAAAACACAAGATATCCTAGCCTCCCTAGGGGCTATTAAAAAATCACAATTTTTAGTTGGATTTGCATTGGAGACTGAAAACGAACTGGAAAATGCAAAAGGAAGCTTGAAAAAGAATTTAGATTTAATTGTATTAAATTCGCTGAGACAGGAGGGTTGCATTTGGAGCAGATACCAATAAGGTAACTTTGATCGATGCAGACAATAAAACTACCCCGTTTGAAGTTAAACCAAAGACAGAAGTCGCTCAAGATATTCTTCAGTATATAATAGAAAAAATGTATGCGTAAAATTTGTTCCCTATTATTAATGGCATTTTGGATGTTCCCGACACAGGCCCAAGAGTTAAATGCAACCGTTACTATAGATGCCGAACAAACCGGTCAGCCTAACTACCAAGTTTTAGGACTTTGAAGGATCAACTCACGGATTTCTGAATAACACAATGGACCGAACAAGAATATCTAAATCAAGAACGCATCGATTGTAATTTTACCATAATTGTACAGGGATTTGAATCCACAACCTTCAATGCGCAATTACAAGTGCAATCCGCCCGTCCTGTGTACGGATCGACCTACGATTCTCCAGTTTATAATTACAATGACCAACAATTCAATTTTGAATATTCGGAATTTCAACCATTGGTATTCAATGTAAACACTTTTGATTCTAACCTTGTTTCGGTTTTGGCCTATCATGTGTATACAATCATCGGATTGGACGCCTCTACCTTTAAGTTAAGGGCGGAATGCCTTATTTTACTAGAGCCAAGCAAATTGTTAATACTGCAGCCTCCAGTAATTATGCAGGATGGAAAGCAACGAGTGGGGCACAATCGCGCTTTCGGTACAATGATGCGATTATTTCCAACGTATATAGTGAGTATCAAGATGCCCTGTATATTTACCACCGAATTGGTTTGGATCAAATGGCAGATAATCCCAAAGAAGCCAAAATAAGATTATTGAGGCAATAGCCAATCTGAAGAGCATTAACGATAGACGTCCCAACTCATTTTATTGCGGACCTTTTTGATGCAAAATCTGATGAAATTGAGGATATTTTCAGTGGTGGTCCTTCGGTGGAAATAACCGAGTTGCTGGAAACCTAAACCGGATTGCCCCACAAGAAGCTCCAACTGGCGCAACATTAAATTCTAGCCTTTTTTTCTTGCAGATGCAACAAAACTGCGTTACTTTAGTAAAGGAACAATCCTTTAAAAACGTCGTTGATTACGCACCTTTCCATAAAGAATTATACGCTTATTGAAGATGTTGAAGTAGACTTTCAGCAAGGATTAACCGTAATTACCGGTGAAACGGGTGCGGGAAAATCCATATTACTGGGTGCATTATCCTTGCTTTTGGGAAAAGGGCAGACCTTTCCCAAATTCGTGGAAAGACCATAAATGCGTGATTGAAGGCACGTTTAAGGTACAGCCTTATAATCTTAAAGATGTCTTCGACGCCTTGGAGCTGGATTATGAGGAACCTACCATACTTCGTAGGAGATCCTTCCCAGTGGTAAATCCAGGGCCTTTATCAATGATACCCCTGTCAATCTACAGCAAATGCAGGAACTTGGCAGTATTTGGTTGATATCCATAGTCAGTTTGACACCCAATACCTCACTTCGGAATCCTATCAATTTGAAGTGGTTGATGTTTTGGCTCAAAATCGGGACCTATTAAAGAATTCCAAAACCAACTTGCCCATTACAAAAACAAGGTGATTTACTGAAAAAATTGGAACAAGAACAACAGGAGGCTGCAAAAGAAGAAGACTACCAAAGATTTTTATTCGAGGAACTCGAGCAAGCCAACTTAGAAACGCTTGATCAAGTTGCCTTGGAGGAATCTTTTGAACAATTGAATAATGTCGAAGTCATTCGGGATGCCCTTGGAGAAGTTCATCAAACGCTTACTTCGGAAGAAGCAGGTAGCTTAGATACCATAAATCGTGCCCGTCAACTTCTTTTAAAATTAAAGTCATTCGGGTCGGTTTATGAGCATTTATGGGAACGCCTCAATAGTATGTTCATTGAGTTGGAAGATGTTTCCCAAGAAGTAGAGTCCTTGGCAGATTCAATTGAAATGGATCCGGAAGGGCTTATTTCGGTTCAGCAAAAGTTAGAGGATCTTTACCGGCTCCAAAAGAAACATGGAGTTCAATCGGTAGAGGAGCTGCTGCAAATTCAGAATGACTTGGATCAACGCATTGGAAAGCAACATGATTTGGAAGCACAAATTGAATCCTTGCAAAAGAGGTCGTGCAGCTTGAAAAAACCTTGAAAATTAGCTTTGCAATTACGGGAAAGAAGAAAGTCGGTTTTCCAAAACTTCAGAAAGGCTTGGAGCAATACCTGCATGAATTGGGATTGCCTCATGCACAGTTTTATTTAACATTTTGCCAGTTGAACGGTTTAAGGATCGAGGTAAGGATGATTTAAAAATGATGTTCTCAGCCAATAAGGGGATCAAACCTACAGAGCTTCAGAAACGGCTTCCGGTGGTGAAATGAGTAGGATCATGTTATCTATAAAGGCCATCTTGGGACGATACAAACAATTACCAACCATCATTTTTGATGAAATCGATACCGGTGTTTCCGGAGAGATTGCGCACAAGATGGCTACAATCATGGAAGGTATGAGAACACACCCAATTGATTTGCATCACACACCTTCCGCAAATTGCAGCGAAGGGAACCATCATAAGAAAGTTTTAAGGTAGATACCCGCCAAAACTTTCACGGATATCAATCTATCTTCTGAGGCGAATTTCAGAGATTGCTCATATGATCGGTGGAAGCAGTGTAGGGAATCCGCCATTGCACATGCCAAACAATTATTGAATTAAACGTATATTTGAAACACTAAACAACTTCACTATGTCCTATAACTTATTAAAAGGAAAACGCGGAATTATTTTTGGAGCCTTGGATGCCAACTCAATAGCTTGGAAAACGGCAGAAAGGGTGCATGAAGAAGGAGGCAGTTTTGTTTTGACCAACGCTCTATTGCTATGCGAATGGGTCAAATCAATGAACTGGCAGAAAAACCGGATCTAAAATCATCCCTGATGCAACCTCCATGGAGGACTTGGAAAAATGGTCACCGAGTCTATGGAACTTTTAGGGGAAATTGGATTTTGTATTGCATTCCATTGGGATGTCTGTTAATGTAAGGAAGGGAAAACACTATACCGAACAAAATTATGATTGGACATATAAGGCTGGGATGTTTCGGCCCTGTCATTCCATAAAACCATGCAGACACTTTACAAACATGATGCGATGAATGAATGGGGAGTATTGTCGCCTTGACCTATATGGCAGCGCAACGCGTATTTCCAGATTATAATGACATGGCCGATAATAAAGCCTATTTGGAATCCATTGCGAAGCTTTGGATATTTCTTCGGAAAAGATAAAGAGTTCGCGTAAATACCATTTCACAATCCCCAACCCAACAACTGCTGGACAGAGTTAAAGGCTTTGACGGATTTATTGCCTATGCGGAAAAATGTCTCCATTGACAATGCAACAGCCATGGACTGTGCCAATTATACGGTAGCCATGTTCAGTGATTTGACAAAACGCGTCACGCTTCAAAACCTTTATAATGATGGGGCTTCTCCAATATGGGAGTAAGCGATGCGGTGATGGATTATTTTATGGAAGAATAAGTTGAATTCAATTTTTATAGCAAAGCCGATGTTCGGGGCTTTTTATTTTATTAAATATTAAAACTTTCTTAAAAAAATGCCCGGTTCCCATTGTATCCCTACGTTTTTTAATATTTTTAGGAAATTAAAGTACTTAACAACTAAATTATTCATTATGAAGAAAATTACCTTAATGGTGTTTTTGATGGTAGCCTTTGGGTTTTCATTGAAAGCACAAGTTAATGGTTCCAATTCGAGTGCTGAAGCTGCTGAAATTGCGGCCAGCAACTTGGAGCAAAACAAAACATGGAAAGGATGAATACGACCCTCCAGGGTATTCAGAATGGTACGATTACCTCCATTTCCAATTGCCAGTCGTTTACGCCAGTTAATTCATCTCCGGTGAATGCACAGCGTAATTCGCAGGCAGATATCATCCTACTGCAGGCGCAACGGAGTCCTTTGCTGTTGCTGTTGGGGATTTCTTTTGATCCGGGAGGTCCAGGTGGAACTGATTCCGACGGTGATCCAGGAAATTATCCAAACTGCGGCTGTGTAACTACGACAACCCTTACGGGAGTTGATGAAATTGAAGTGCTGTATATGAGCATTTTCACGCCGTTTGATTGGATTCGAATTTATGATGGTCGGATACAGCAAGTCGAGATTTTTGAAAATGAAACTGCTAGTGGCACTTATCGTGAAACGGATTTCGTTAACGATTATGGATCTGCTATTATAACTTCTACTTCTGGAAGTTTGACATTTGAATTTGACGCTTCAGCTGTTGTGAATCGCGGTGGTTGGGAAATGGAAGTCCTATCTACCGGTGGCGGCGGTGGCGGCGGCGGCGGAGGCTGTACGGCTGGTTCGTTCAGTGACCGTCCATCCTTTGAGGCTGCATTTTCCGGTACGTTGAACTTTGAGGATTTCGCTGGCGGTCCCGGTGGGATCTCTGCCTGTGACGGACCTGTAAGTTCAGCTGGTAACAGTTGTTTCGCCCCGGTGAGATTTTGGATGGCATCGAATTGCCAACAACGATCCTGCCAACCCGGACCCGATTGTTTATGTTGAGGCGGGTAATTTTGGGCTTCAACACGATGGAGTGGGTCTAACACTTTTGTGGACTATACGATCATCAACTTCCCAAATGGCGATGTTGACTCCTTCGGGTTTGATATTTATGCCCTACTAGGGCGCTAACGTTGAGGTCCGTATTTTCGGTACGGGTGGATTGATTGATACCTTCAATGTTGACGTTACTTCAACGGGCCCAGTATTCTTCGGTTACATCGCCGGTGGACGGTGACCAGCGTGGAGCTTGAGGACTTGACCCAGGCCAATGCAGAGATCATCACGCAGTTTGCCTTCGGACAGTGCGACGGTGGCGGTGGCGGCGGGTGTACCACCTATGATGCGGCCGGTCTTCCATCGGACATCGATCGGGCGGTACCTCTACGCGGATTATTGCAAACGCACTAACGCTTTACCCTGTGAACGTTCCCGAGACGGGAACTGTAGGGACAAACTATACAATTGACAACGTTGCATTGGATATCACCCATACCTGGACGGGGACCTTGAATTTACCTGGTCGCTCGACGGGACTGAATTGATTCTGTCTGAAAACAATGGTGGTTCGACAACTATATTGGGACTGTGTTCCAGGACGGCGAGCCGACATCACGGCTGCCTCCGCTCCGTTTACGGGCACCTTTGAGCCGAGGGCGGTACCTTTGCCGCAACCTTTGCGGGCGTGGACGTGAACGGTGACTGGGAACTGAAGGTCTGTGACGATGCCGGTGGTGATACCGGTACGGTGGACGCTTCTCGAT